>OGIA01000159.1_pt1 | contig 95420 bp, 83 predicted proteins | sample 1571671 | NCBI WGS metagenome assembly OGIA01 (sample SAMEA2582027, study PRJEB24529) | metagenome | biome: Human gut stool | place: China | collected 2011
GCAGTTACGCCCAAAGCCATAGCCATTGCTAATACTAAAGATTTTTTCATTGTTATTTCCCCTTTCGGAAATGTTTTATTTTTATAAAACGTCCGGAAAGGAATCTGTGCGCATCAGTTTGCTTCATGCGAGTTACCTAGTTTCCTCTACTCGGCGCACTGCTTTGCTTCGATACTTTCCTAAACGCATTATAAACAGGTAAAAAAACAATTATTATCCTATATATAATTCATTGTTTGGACATATTTTACATTATTTTCAGAATTATTGCAAGTTATTTTGTTAAAAATATAACTAATGATTGTATTTTTCTTTATTTTCGGATAATTCGCTGTTTTTACCAAAGCGTTGCCGCGTCCTGTTTGCCAACGAAAAATTATTTTTACAGGCTATACTTTTATAAATTACTTATTCGCAGCCGTACTGCCGTATCTGCAGGCTATTTTCAACATATTTAAAAAGTTTTTAAATCTAATTGGTACTGCTATTTTCTGCAGAAATAGGTTAAACTATAGATACAGAAACTTATCTGCACAGGGTGAATTTTTTAAACTTCTCCCGGGTAAATACCTGTACTAAAAAACCTTTTAATAAGGAGGGATATTGTATGAAAAAACAAGAATTATCGTGGAAGGCCGGCGGCCAGCAGGGCGAAGGCTTAGAGAGCCTGGGTGAGATTTTCGCCGCAGCTTTATGCTCTCTGGGCTATGACGTTTATGGTTACCGTCAGTTTTCGTCCCGGATCAAGGGCGGCCACACCAGCTATAAGCTGCGTATCGCCAACCATCCGGTAGCTACGATCGCCAGCAGCTGCAATCTGCTGATCGCGATGGACCCGGACACACTGGAGGTGGATGCGCCTGAACTGACGGCCGAAGGCATTTTAGTTACCGATGCTGCCTGGCTGGAAGGTAAAAAACCAAAGGTACGCACTGTTGCTCTATCCTGGAACGAACTGAGCAAAGCAGACGGTACAACACTGCCGAAAAACATTCTGGCTTTAGGCATCACCGCCGCTTTACTGGGCATCGATACTGCCAAACTGCTGCCGCTGCTGGAAAAACAATACGGCCGCAAAGGCGCCGAGGTCATGGAGACAAACCGCCTGGCGCTGGAAACGGGCTACGAATATATTAAAAATAATTATCATGATCTGCTGGCAGCCTTTACGATGCCGGAGCTGGAAAATCCACAGCCGAAGCTGTTTATGCTGGGCAATGAAGCAGTAGCTCTGGGGGCTTTGACCTCGGGCGCCAAATTCATGTCGGCCTATCCGATAACTCCCTCTTCAGAAATTATGGAATATATGGTAAAATACGCACCTGCCGAAGGCGGCGTGATGCTGCAGACGGAAGACGAGATCTCGGCCTGCACGATGGCGATCGGCGCAGCTCATGCCGGCGCCCGCGCTTTTACTGCGACAGCAGGCCCAGGCTTATCGCTGATGGCGGAAGCAATCGGCCTGGCGGAAATGACGGAAACCCCGCTGGTCGTGATTGATACACAAAGAGGCGGCCCCAGTACCGGCCTGCCGACCAAGCATGAGCAGTCGGACCTGATGGCAGCGATCTATAATACACACGGCGACACTGCCAAAATCGTTATTTCGCCTTCTTCTATAGAAGAATCTTTTTACGACACTTTTGAAGCCTTTAATCTGGCTGAAGAATATCAATGTCCGGTCATCGTGCTTTCTGACCTGCAGCTGTCTTTAGGCAAACAGTCCGTAACCAGCCTTGATTACGGCAAACTGCAGGTGCGGCGCGGCAAGCTGGTCAAGGACGGATTGCCGGAAATCAAATCGCCGGAGTATTTTAAACGCTATGATCTGGAAGCAGAAGGCAGCATTTCCATGCGAGTCCTGCCGGGCACGCCAAACGGCATCAGCCTCGGCACCGGCCTGGAGCATGATGAAGTCGGCCGACCTTCTGAAAACAGGGCCATGCGTACAGCACAGTCCGATAAACGCCTGCGCAAGGTCCGAAGCGTTGTTGATACATTTGAAAGCCCGCTTTATGAGGACGCTCCCTATCCGCAAAGCGATCTGCTGATCATTGGTATGGCAGGCACCCGCGCCGTCATCAGCGAAGTGGCTGAGGAGCTGCGCGAAAAAGGGCTGCGCGTCAATCATGTCCAGATTCGCCTGTTATCGCCATTCCCGGTCTGCGCTCTCAACCATTATCTGCAGGAAGCGAAAAAAATCGTCGTCGTCGAGCACAATGCCACGGCACAGCTGGCACGGCTGATAAAAATGAATGTACCGCCCTGTCCGGAGCTGCATTCTATCTTAAAATACAACGGTGATATTTTCTATAAAGAAGAATTGCTGGCCAAATGCAAGGAGGTGCTGTAAGATGTCGACTTTAGCTAGTTTTCAAAATCAGGTAAAACCCAACTGGTGTCCGGGCTGCGGTGATTACGCCGTTCAAATGGCTCTGCAGCAGGCAGCAGTAAAACTAAATCTGGAACCGCATCAGCTGGCACTGGTTTCCGGCATTGGCTGCAGCGGCCGTATCGGCGGTTATCTATACGCCTACGGCATGCATACAACTCATGGCCGCGCTCTGCCTTTTGCCCAGGGCGTTAAGCTGGCAAACCCTGAATTGACCGTTATCGCCTGCGGCGGCGACGGCGACGGCTTTGCCATTGGCACAGCGCATACTATCCATGCTATGCGCCGCAATGTCAATATCACTTATATCCTGATGGATAATCATGTCTATGGCCTTACCAAAGGTCAGACATCTCCCCGCAGTGATGTTGGCTTTAAAACCAAGACCACGCCCACAGGCAATATTGAGACCCCGATCGCTGCTTTGGAACTGGCTTTAGCTTCCGGAGCAACTTTTGTAGCGCAGGGCTTTTCAGCCCAGCTGCCGCAGCTGGTAGATCTGATCGTCGCAGCCGTACGTCACGAGGGTTTTTCCTTCGTCAATGTGTTCAGCCCCTGCGTAACTTTTAACCATACCAATACTTATGAATGGTTCCGCGAGCATCTGAGCGACGTCAAAGATATTGCCGGCTACGACCCGCATGATAAAGGTGCGGCCGCACGGCATATTATGGAAAAAGAAGGTATGCTGACCGGGCTGCTGTATGAAAACGACCGCGCTTCTTACGAACAGGCCAGCGGCCTTGCCGGTTTCAACACTATTAAAAACGTTGAAAAAATGCCGCAGGCAAACTTTAATAAACTGCTGGAAGGTTTTAAGTAAAAACAAAATAAGCAAAATAAAAAATACCACCCAAAGGGTGGTATTTTTTTATTAACAGCACTTTAAAACATATTCAAAAACAGGGTAATAATAAAGGCATTGATAAAATCAATGAACAGACTGCCGACCAAAGGTACGATAAAATAAGCTTTAGGCGCCGGCCCGTAACGTGCAACGATAGCATTCATATTAGCCATGGCATTAGGCGTGGCACCCATACCGAAGCCACAGCCGGCAGCGGTAATAACAGCGGCCTCATAATCGCGCCCCATTAAATTGAAAATAACAAAGCGGGCAAACAAAGCCATCATCGCCGTCTGCGCCAGCAGCATTACCACCAGCGGCAGTGCCAGTTCGCTGAGCTGCCACAATTTCAGGCCCATCAATGCCATTGAAAGGAAGATCGACAGCGACACGCTGCCCATAACGTCGATTTCTTTGGAAAAAACTTCGTACCTTCCGGTCAGGTCGGACAGGTTGCGAATAACAGCAGCCGCCAGCATCGCACCAATGTACGACGGGAAGGTAACACCAAAAGATGTTATCAGGCCTGTGATCCATGACCCGATACCCATTGCCACCAAAAGCTGACCGATGCCGAAAAGGAAATATTCTTTATCGACAGCATAAGCTTCCTTCCCGACAACAGGAGTTTTATGCACCGGCTCCTGCACACATTCAAAACAGAAAAGATTGTCTTTATCGATCAGATAACGGGCGATCGGCCCGCCGATAACGCTGCCCATAACCAGACCGAAGGTTGCCGCAGCAATAGCCACAGTCGCCGCCCCCTGCGCGCCCATCTGTTCGAGCAGAGGACCGAAGGAACCAGCCGTACCATGCCCGCCGACCATCGGGATCGAACCCGTTGCCATACCGATCAGCGGCCCCAAATTAAAAACAGAGGCCAGTCCGATACCAACAAGGTTCTGCAGAACGATAAGCACGGCGCAGACAGCTACCAGCTTCAAAACGCTGAGTCCACCTTCTTTCAGCATACGCAAGCTGGCCGTATAACCAATGCTGGTAAAAAACATCGTCATAAAAAATCCCTGCAGCGATGTATCCAGCGTCAAATGCCAAAAACCTCCGGTCGTCATGACCAGATTCAGCAGAGAAAACAGAACGCCGCCGATAACCGGAGCCGGGATACAGTACTGGTCAAAAATATTGAACCTGCGTTTTAAACGCAGGCCAACATAGTATACAACTACTGCTACAGCAGTCATTTGATACATATCCAAATCAATATTCATCAGGTATCACGATCCTTAAAAAGATTGTTCCACCCATTCGTCCATCATAAAAGGTCAATATAATCGCAAGCTGCCAGGGCAGCTTCCGTACCATCAGCGGCAGCCGTCGTCAGCTGGCGCACCTTTTTAACGCGGCCGTCGCCGGCAGCATAAATGCCGGGACAGGAAGTCGCACAATTTTCATCAGTTTTAATGTAACCATAAGCGTCCAGCTCAACCAAAGACGCGAAAGCTTTATTATCCGGAACATGGCCGATAGCAATAAAAACGGCATCGACATCCAGCGTCTGTTCCTCGCCGCTGACCTTATTGCGGATGCCCAGCGAATCCAGCCGTTCAGAGCCATTGATGGCTGTTACTTCACTGTCAAAAATGAAAACAACGTTATCATGCTCCTGCAGCTTTTCCAGCAATCGTTTTTCGCCGCTGAAAGTATCGCTGCGATGGATGAGATAAACCTTTTTACTGGTAAAGCTCAATACCAGCGCATCATCGAGCGCTGTATTACCGCCGCCTACGACGGCCACGTTTTTATCTTTAAAAAAGGCTCCGTCACAGGTAGCGCAGTAGGAAACGCCGGAACCAATAAAACGGTCTTCATTTTCCAGGCCCAGCGGACGCACCCGCGCTCCGGTCGCAAGAATCACTGCTTTTGCAAGCAGTTCGCCGCCATATTCAGTCTGTACGCCTTTATGGCTGCCGTAATCCTGCAGTCCGGTCACTTTATCGTAAACGATTTCCGCACCCATTTTGATAGCCTGATTATAAAGTGCTTCGGCAAATTCAAAGCCGGCAATGGATTCAAAGCCGGGGAAATTCTCTACATGCGAAGCATTGATGATCTGCCCGCCCTGCAAATACTGCTCGACCAGTTTAACAGATTTACCAGCACGAGCGGCATAGACTGCCGCCGTCAAACCCGCAGTACCTGCGCCGACGATCAAAACATCAGTCATAATTTGTTTTTCAGTCATAGTTTCACCGCTTCCCAGCCGCAATTTATTTCAGCATTGCCAAAATAGCCGGCTTCGGCTGTACGCCGACAGAACGTTTCACTTCCTTGCCGCCTTCAAACACGACCAGGGTAGGAATCGTTTCAACTTTATACTTTGCTGCCAGATCCTGATTGGCATCAACATCGATCTTGCAGACTTTCACATCAGCCAGTTCGCTGCCCAGCTGATCAATAACCGGTCCCAGCATACGGCAGGGGCCGCACCAGGATGCCCAAAAATCTACCAGGACTTTCCCTTCAGCCTGCATAACTTCTTTTTCGAAAGTTTCATTAGTAATATGTACAACTGCCATAATAATCGCTCCTTTTATCAATATATTTTATTTATATCTTAATTTTAACCATTAATGATTATAATTGCAACAAATAATAATTACATTATCATTGTTAAAATATCAATAAATTTTTTCTGATGCGCCGGAAAACTAAAAGCACTTTACCTTTATATACCCGGCAAAGTGCTTTTATGGTCATTTGTGATATATTTTATACTGTTTCTTGCCGTTTCTTTTGGCTTCGTACAAGGCCGAGTCACTCTGACGTATCAGCAGGTCGACATCCGTAAGCGCATTACTGACGGCAATACCGATGCTGGCTGACAGCACGGCGAACTTAGCATTGTCGGCAATCGTCTGCTGCAGACTGCTCAAAAATCTTTCTGCCAAAATTGCCAGCTCCGCATCTGTCTTCGAGCCTAAAACTACCGCTAAAAACTCGTCGCCGCCGACACGGGCAATAAATTCAGCTCCGAAGGTCTGCTTCAGCAGCTTGGCTACCATTACCAAAACCGTATCTCCGGCCTGATGTCCATATTCATCGTTGATCTTTTTAAAATTATCAAGGTCGATATAAAAAAGGTTGACATGCTTAGACATGATTTTATTACGCGTCATATATTCATAAAAATAACGGCGGTTATAAAGATCTGTCAGCTGGTCGGTGTTGGCACTGTAAATAATTTTCTTTTCCAGCAGCCGTTCAACGGTTACGTCGCGGCACATACACAGCATACCTACAGCCGTACCGAAAACATCAAAAATAGGCTTTTCGTAAATCTCCAGATTTTTTTCACGCCGACCGACAAGCACTTTTGCATCGGCATAGCCTTTTGCATTGATCTCACTCATATCAGCTAAATTCTGCTGCTTCCACTGCTGATACTCCTGCCCGATCATAGCTTCTTTTCCTTCTGTAAAATACTGCGAGCAGATATCATTGGCATTGATGATCTTGCCGGCCTCGTTAGTCAGCAAAACCGCAAAAGGAAGATTACGCAGGATAACTTCCAGCTCCGCCCCCATATTTTCCAGATCAGTGACGTCGTGCGCGATGCCAACAGTGCCGATCAACTGCTCATTATCATCAAAAATCGGCGACTTGTAAGTCTTAAACTGCCGCATTCCATGCTTAGTTTTGACCTTTTCGTCGAAAATACAGGTTTTCTTTTCCTGCAGGACGATCTCTTCCGATTCCAGACAAATATACTCACCCTGCTCGTATTCTTCCTTTTTCATATCCCAGATATAATAATGGCCGCGGCCCTCAACATCTACCTTAGTCTTACCAACGGCACGGCAAAAACTGTCATTGACCTTTAAATGCGCGCCTCGGATATCTTTAAACCAGATCAGGCTGGGAATACTGTTGATTCCGGTATCAAGATAACGCTGCGCCAGATGACAGTCTTTTATGATCTTGATATGTTCAAAAAGTCTGTGCAGCCTAAAAGCCACAAAAGCTTCAGTACATGGCCTGATCCAAAGATCTGTCAGCGACTGGTAAACAGCTGCATCCAGCTGCTCTGCAGTCTGCGGCTCAGCACAAAAAACTATTGCGGCATCCGGCTTAGAGTTTTTGACAAGCTCTGCCAAAACTGCTCCTGACAATTCACAGACAATAACATCAGCAGTTTTAACAGCTGCGTCTTCCGACTGCCTTAAAAGCAGCTCGTGCTCAAAACCAGCCAGCGGTTCAAGAGCACTGACAGCATCATATATACGATTATCCTGGCTTAAAATTAATACCTGTAATTTATAATGGTACACGTTTTCACACCCAACTTTTTAATTCCCCATAAATTATTACACAAGCATATTATTGAAATTCTTCTAACTATTTTATTTATATTACATCAAATTATATGCTATTGATTCTTTTTTGTCTACAGTTTCAGCAACATCAGCCTTCCTATGTTATACTATTTTCAAGAAACCGAGGTCTATCATGACAAATATCGCCACTCTTTTAGAAACTGCAATAGCACACGCCCTGCCTGATAACTGGCAGCAGGAGCCGGAAACACATTTGCCCGCTCTGTCGCTGATCATCAGCAATATCCTGCTGCCCAACTGCTGCCAAATGTCGAATTTAAACAGCCTGGCAGCTTTGATAGAAGAATCTGCTGTTTTAAAACAGCTGCCTGCTGATTACAAAAATAAGCTGGCGCATACAGTTTATGATACTTTGGCACGCTTCAACGGCCTGGGCTGAAAATAAAACCACCCTGTTTATTACGGGTGGTTTTATTTTTTTATGTTTATTCTGCTGTTTCAGAAAACAGACTCCAACTGCAGATCCAGTTTCGGTGCTTTTACCCTTACAGTGATATTATCATTCACCAACTGGCTGATCTGAATATCGCAGGCAGCACTCAACAGTCTGTAGGCATCAGCAAAATCCAATTCTTTTTTCAGCATTAAAAATTCTACCATATCATGCACTGCTGTTTGGATAGCTTCCTGAATATCAGCTCTGCTGGCCAGCGTATAAACAGCATCAGGAGTTTCAAGCATCGGACGCGCCAGCTTCCGGTCTTTGATAACTTCCACCTGCAGGCATACTCTGCCGGCTGTCTCTATTCCCGTCCCGCTCAGCTCTCCGTCACCCATACAGGCATGCAGATCGCCCAACGCCAAATTAGCACCGCTGACAAATACCGGCAAATACACTTTGGAGCCGACCTTAATGAGCTTGGTATCCATATTAGAACCGTGATCACCTGGAACAGCGCAATGTACGCTGCCTTCCGCCGGAGCAACGCCAAGCACGCCGATCATCGGCGTTAACGGCAGTCTTATTTTTTCATTGAATTCAGCAAAGCCATTTTTGATGGGAATTATTTTAGTGTGCGCTTCTGTGATTTTTTCACCCAGCACTCCCAAACCGGGAGATGTAACCATCACCCCCTGCTCAGCCAGCTGAATAGCCAGTACCTCAACGCAGAGAACGTCACCCGGTTCAGCCCCGCTCACAGCGATAGGACCCACAGAACAGTCCATAATGCTTATATCGATATCAGGTCTTAAAACCGTTTCTGTTTTTATCTGCCCGCTATAACAATCATCGGTTTCGACCCAAAACGTTTCTCCGGGTTCCACAAAATATACCGGCTGATTAGCTTTACTGAAGTTAAAAACGACTTTATCTTTTGCAAAAATTTTCATTTTCGTCATCTCCTTACCAGGCTGCAGGCAGCAGGCCAAACAACCCTAAAACAGCATACAAAGCAGCACCGCAGAATAAAACGATCATTGACCACTGCACCCAGGCAGACGCTATCCAGCCGCATTGCCATGAAGGTTCCATATCACCTGTTTTCCTTGCCGAACGCAGCATCAAAACAGGAAGCACGGACATAATGACACCGCCGAACGTACCAGCCAGATAAATAGCGTCGACAAAGCTTACCAAGCCGCTATACGCCAAAATAAACGGAGGAATAACCACACATGCCAAAACAAACAGCCTGGTCTTAACATCGTCCTCCGATTTAAAATTAAACTTATCCACGATGTTGGTAAGAAAACTGCCGGCAACCGCCCAATAGGAAGTCATCATCGCAGCAAGAGCAAACAGATTGGCCGTAAAAAAGGCCCATTCACCCAAAGCCTTGCCCCAGGCAATAGTTGCTACCTGCGTTACATTTTCCGGCCCCGTCAAAGAAAGTACTGCCAGCGGCACCAAAGCCAGCAAAACCATCGTCAATGACATTCCCGTAACAATAGCCGGCGCCAGCTTCTGCTGATCATGTGCCAAACCTCTTGCCAGTTCAGGAACGGCATACTGAGCGATATAACAAAAGATCGCAACATTGAAAACCGGTATCGCATAAGTCCAGTTTGTAAAAATCGCATTGGACAAATCAGAGTTCTCAGCTAAAAAAGATGCTGCTATGATCACCGCCAGCAACGCCATCATTCCAAAGCTGATAACTTTCTCAGCTACGCCGGTCGCTTTCAGGCCAAACCAGACTACAATAACAGCCGGAACAGAAAAAAGCAAACTGCCGATCTGTGTAGAAAGACCGAACATCTCGCTTAAAATCCTGCCGCTGCCATTAGTATAAGCAATCAGGCAGCCAATGGTATTTGCCGCCACTGAGATAAAGACAAGCCAGGCTCCCAGCTCGCCCACATATTTTTTAGCAAGTCCCGGCAGCTGCATGACCTTTCTGGTCCTTAACGTAGTTTCAGCCACATACAGCATTGACGCCGTCGTAAAAAATCCTGCTATGATCAGCCACAGCATCAATACCGGCCAGCCGGCTTTTCTGGCCGAATAGGCCAGTCCTAAAATGCCGGACCCGATGTTAGCGCCGACAATGATCATGGCAGCTTCCCAAAAGGTAAGTTTGTGGACCTTGAGCGCACCCTCAACAATATTATTTTCTGATTTCACTATTTTCGCCCCCTCAAGCTTAACAAAGTTATGTTTTCATTGTATTACTAACTTCCAAATATTCAACTATTTCTTCATAAAAAGCCACTTTAAATTTTTTTCTATTCATTTTCTGATAAGTTTATTACACAGAAACAGCGTATTTAAACCAGAAAAACTTTTAAAACTTTATCCAGACATAGAAAAAGAGCCTTCGAGAAAAATCTCGAAGGCTCTGAAACTTTTAATAGTGGCGGAGTGGGTGGGATTCGAACCCACGCACGAGTCACCCCGTCTAACGATTTAGCAAACCGTCCTCTTCAGCCACTTGAGTACCACTCCGTTTGACTTACTTGGATAGTATACACTATCCTGATATTTTTTTCAAGAGTACCAACGCAAATATTTATTACGAGGCCCCTACAACGCTGTTGTAAAAATATGGCGGAGAGGGTGGGATTCGAACCCACGGAGGCTTGCACCTCGCTGGTTTTCAAGACCAGAGCCTTAAACCACTCGACCACCTCTCCGTGCTATTTTGATATTATACGGCAAATATGCCTTCTCGTCAAGTTCCAACAAATACCTCTTGAATGCCGTAGACTGCACAGCACACCCGAAAACAAAAACCGCCGTCAAAACCGACGGCGGTTTGTTTTTTATTACAGCAGGGTTTATGCTTTGCCAGCCAAACGTTTATAGTTATTCAAACGTTCTTTAGCATCCTGTTCAGTTTTGGCGAACAGTGCTTCAGCTGTTTCAGGATACTGTTTGAGCAGGGAAGAATAACGAACTTCGCCCAAAAGGAACTCTCTGAAATCAGCAGTAGGCTCTTTAGAATCCAATACGAAAGGATTCTCACCTTTTTCTTTCAAAGCAGGATTATAACGGTAGGTTGCCCAATAACCGCAGTCTACAGCAAGTTTAGCTTCCAGCTGGCTGCAGCCCATACCCGCTTTCAATCCGTGGTTGATACACGGAGCATAAGCAATGATAAGGGACGGTCCGTCATAAGCTTCCGCTTCTGCAATCGCCTTCAAAGTTTGATTCTTGTCGGCACCCATAGAAATCTGGGCCACATAAACATAACCATAGCTCATGGCCATCATACCCAGATCTTTTTTCTTGGTCTTTTTGCCGCTGGCAGCAAATTTGGCAATAGCTGCAGCCGGTGTGGCTTTGGACGATTGACCACCGGTATTTGAATAAACTTCGGTATCAAAAACCATAACGTTAACGTTTTCACCCGACGCCAGAACATGATCCAGACCGCCGTAACCGATGTCATAAGCCCAGCCGTCGCCGCCAAAGATCCAATGACTGCGCTTGACAAAGAATTGTTTTTCTTTATACAGAGCTGCGCATTTATCGCATTGGTCCTGATATTTTTCCAAAACGGCCGTCAATGCTTCCGCACGTTCACGAGTACCTTCGCTGACGTCCATGTTATCGAGCCAGTCCTGCATTGCTGCTTTCAGATCAGCCGGAATCTCGGCAGCCAAAGCTGCTTTTACCATTTCAGCAACACGTTCGCGGGATTGTTTTACACCCAGGTACATACCCAAACCATATTCGGCATTATCCTCGAAAAGAGAATTTGCCCAGCTGGGACCATGGCCTTTGCTGTTAGTAGTATACGGCATGGAAGGCGCACTGGCACCCCAGATAGAGGAACAGCCCGTAGCGTTGGCGATCATCATGCGGTCACCAACAAGCTGTGTAACCAGTTTGGCATACGGAGTTTCGCCGCAACCGGCACAGGCGCCGGAGAACTCAAGCAAGGGCTGTTCAAACTGAACGCCTTTGACAGTATTTTTGTTCATCGGATTAGGTTTGGCCGTAACCTGATAGGCAGTATAATCCCAATGAGCAGTTTTGGCCAATTGACTTTCCAGAGGTTTCATAACCAGGGCTTTTTCTTTAGCCGGGCAAACCTGCGCGCAGTTGCCGCAGCCGGTGCAATCCAGCGGTGAAATAGCCATATGGAATTTAAGTTCTTTAGCTCCGATGGCATCTTTGTATTCCAGTCCCTGCGGAGCGTTGTCAGCTTCTGCTTCTGTCATCAGAACAGGACGGATGACTGCATGCGGGCAAACAAAGGAACATTGGTTACACTGGATACATTTATCCATTTGCCATTCCGGGACATTGATCGCGATACCGCGTTTTTCGTAAGCGGAAGTGCCGCTGGGGAAAGTACCGTCGACATTTTTATTAAAGGTGCTGACAGGCAGGTTATCGCCTTCCAGACGATTGACTGGAGTCAGGATATTATCGATAAATTCGTTGCCGGTAACTGCGATATTGGCGTCACCAGCAGCATCAGCCCAGGCTGCAGGTACATCGATCTTCACAATAGCATCGACACCGCGGTCGATAGCCGCATAGTTCATGTCAAGAATAGCCTGGCCTTTCAGTCCGTAGGAATGATCGACAGCTTCTTTCAGATACTTGACGGCATCAGCCAAAGGAATAATATCCGCCAGTTTGAAGAAGGCTGACTGCATGATCATATTGATACGTCCGCCCAAACCGATTTCCTGAGCGATCTTCACCGCGTCGATAGTATAGAAATTAACAGCATTTTTAGCAATGTAGCGTTTGATATTGCCCGGCAGATGCGTTTCCAGCTCTTCCATAGACCAGTTGCAGTTCAAAAGGAAGGTACCACCTTTTTTCAGGCCTGCAGTAACATCATATTTGTCTACATAAGACTGATTATGTACGGCTACAAAGTCTGCAAAAGTGATCAGATACGGAGCGCGGATCGGCTCATGCCCGAAGCGCAGATGCGAGACAGTGATACCACCGGATTTTTTAGAATCGTAGGAGAAGTAACCCTGCGCATACATATCCGTATGGTCGCCGATAATCTTGATCGCGCTTTTGTTGGCGCCGACAGTGCCGTCACTGCCCAGGCCCCAGAATTTACAGCTTTTGGTAGAGGCAGGAGTAGTATCCAGCGAGGTAGTTACCGCCAAAGAGGTATTGGTAACATCGTCAACGATGCCTACAGTGAAATTATTTTTCGGTTCTGCTGCAGTAAGATTTTCAAAAACCGCCAGCACTTCAGACGGAGTCAGCTCTTTACTGCCCAGGCCATAACGGCCGCCGATGATGAGCGGTGAAATCTCTGCTTCGTAGAAAGCGCCGCGCACATCCATGTATAACGGTTCACCAAAGGAACCGGGTTCTTTGGTACGGTCCATAACAGCAATACGTTTAACTGTTTTAGGAACAGCAGCCATAAAATGTTTGATCGAGAACGGACGATACAGATGCACAGCCAGAAGGCCGACCTTCCTGCCTTCAGCGTTGAGTTTTTCGACAACAGTCTGGATCGTTTCGCAGGCGCTGCCCATAGCAATGATGATTTCTTCCGCATCCGGAGCACCATAATAGTTGAACAGACCATATTTACGTCCAGTCAGCTTGTTGATCTCGTTCATATATTCTTCAACGATACCGGGCAAAGCTTCATAGTAAGAGTTTACAGCTTCACGGGTCTGGAAATAGATATCAGGATTTTGAGCAGTGCCGCGAACGACCGGATTATCGGGATTGAGCCCGCGATTACGGAAAGCAGTGACCGCATCATAATCGATCAGTTTAGCCAGATCGTCATAAGCCAGAGTTTCTATTTTCTGAATTTCGTGGGAAGTACGGAAACCGTCAAAGAAGTTAATAAAAGGAACACGACCTTTGATAGCAGACAAATGAGCCACTGCCGACAGATCCATAACTTCCTGTACTCCGCTTTCAGCAAGCAGCGCAAAACCTGTCTGGCGTGTAGCCATAACGTCCTGGTGGTCGCCGAAAATAGACAGTGAGCTGGCAGCTAAAGCACGGGCAGAAACATGGAACACGCCCGGCAGCAGTTCGCCTGCCATTTTGTACATATTAGGAATCATCAGAAGGAGACCTTGCGAAGCAGTGTAGGTTGTTGTTAAAGCACCGGACTGCAAAGAGCCGTGTACGGCACCGGCAGCACCAGCTTCAGATTGCATTTCCAATACTTTTACAGTTTGACCAAAAACATTTTTCTGACCTTGAGCAGCCCATTCGTCTACAACTTCGGCCATGGTAGAGGACGGGGTAATAGGGTAGATAGCTGCGACATCGGTGAACGCATAAGATATATACGCCGCTGCCGTATTACCGTCCATAGTTTTCATTTTTGTCATTTGATCCCCTTCTTTCTTTTAATTAGAGTACAAGATATGGGAACCGGCCTTATCGGTTCCAGTGATACGCAAAATAAATGTGCGGCAAGACATAGTTCACCCTTGCTCACACAATTAGTATACACTATTTAATCACTTTTGTAAATTTCCTTCGCATGTATACATGTGAATATTATGCAAGTATTTTGTAAATTTTTAAAACTACTCAATTTATTGACAAATGCTATAATAATGCTACGGAGGTGTTGAATTTGCAGACGATTGTTAACTACATTGCAAATGCTCTTCAAGCCCGTATTCCCAGGATTAAAATAGATACAGCCAATGACGCTGCCACAGCTCACTTGACTATACCAAACAAACACGGCGGAAAACCTATCAACATCTTAGCCAAAGCTCACGCAGGCATCGTGGTCGTTTTTAATAAAACTCCACGACTTTTTGACCAGGATGCCAAAGGCATTGACAAGCTTGCCTTTGATATCAGCGAATATCTGAAAGGACGCAGTGTTTATCTTGATCTGCTGAAAAGTGACGGCAGTGACAGCGGCAAAGACTGTATCGCTAATTCTATCGAAGTACAGGCGGAAAACTTTACTATTCTGACAAATCTTATTACCCGCAAGGGGCTTTTAGACAGCACAGAATTAGAAAAAGCTTTACAAGAGGGCGACATTGTACGGGTCAATTATTGGGACCCGCGCAAAAATTACGGCTATAGGCTTGACGGCGATCATCTCGCCAAAATAGCCTTATGACCAAATAAAAGAAGAGCTGCTTTGGCAGCTCTTCTTTTATTTTTAACATCTGCTGATTTTCAGGCAACAAAGGAAGACAATACTGAAGCCTTGGTGATAATACCCCGGAATACTTTTTCTTCATCAACCACGGCCAGCGGAAAGGCAGCATTAGCTGCCAAAGGCACTATATCAGCAACGGGAGCGTCCAGATCGTTGACCTGGAGCACATCGCGTATGATCGCTTCGCTGAAAGTCTTTTTCCCGTCACGGACAGCCAAAGCTCCCTCCAGGGTAACGATACCGATGAAGTTCATATGATCTCCGACCACATAAGCGCTGGACACGCCGTTGGCACGCATACTGGTAAGCGCCGTATTGGCACCGTCGCTGTCTTTAACGATACAGCTGGGCGTAGACATAATATTACGCACGCAAAAGACCTTACTGGTATTGACATTATGAATAAATTTCTTAACATAATCATCCGCAGGGTTTGCAAGCATCTGCTCCGGCGTATCGATCTGCACCATTCTGCCGTCGCGCAGGATACCTACTCTGTTACCAAGCTTAAAGGCTTCGTTGATATCATGGGTAATGAAAACAATAGTTTTACCCATGCGTTCCTGGATCCGCAGCAGCTCAAACTGCAGATCGTTTTTGACCAGAGGATCAAGCGCCGAAAAAGCTTCATCCATCAGAAGTATATCAGGATCATTAGCAAGCGCCCTGGCTATACCTACACGCTGTTTCATCCCGCCTGACAAGCTGCTGAGTTTTTCGTGCTCATAACCCGTCAGTCCGACCATATTGATCATTTCCATAGCCTTATTTTCACGTTCTTCTTTGCCGACACCGCGTACTTCTAAGCCATAGGCCACGTTACCCAGTACATCGCGATGGCTCAAAAGCCCGCCGTTTTGAAAGACCATGGAAACCTTCGTACGCCTCAGCTCCTGCAGCTGTTTTTCATTATATTTGGTAATGTCCTCGCCATCGATCAGAATTTCGCCCTTTGTCGGCTTATGCAGCATATTAAGGCAGCGTACGATAGTTGATTTACCACTGCCTGATAAACCGATAAGTACAAAAAGCTCACCTCTTTTGACGCTGAAGGAAACATCGCTGATCGCAGCCATGATACCTGTCGTTTCCATAACGTCCATCCGGCTGGCTCCAAGCTCCAACAGCTTGAAGGCAGCTTTTCTTTCATCCAGGAAGTCATATGGACCAAACAATTTATATAAGTTTTTCACTTCTAAAACCGTATCTTTTTCCTGCATCATTTACCCTCCTTCTGCACCAGGCTCTGTGTCAGACGATCAATAATGATCGCAATAATAACAATGGCGAAACCGGCGATAATGCCGCGTCCGGATTCCATACGGTTAATAGCGATCAAAACTTCCATACCAAGTCCGTTCGCACCGATCATGGCACAGGTAACTACCATCGCCACCGCCATCATCATCGTCTGGTTGATACCTGTCATGATCGTCGGCAGCGCCTGAGGTATCTGCACCTTAAACAAAGTCTGCCAGCTGGAGGAACCAAATGAGCGGGAGGCCTCAACAACCTCCTGATCGACCTGGCGGATACCGTGACTGGTCAGCCTGATAACAGGTACCACAGCATAAACTACTGTTGCCAGAACCGCCGGCACCTTTCCTGGTCCCAGCAGCATAACTGCCGGTATCATATAAACAAAGGTCGGCATCGTCTGCATCGCGTCCAATATCGGCCGCACGATCGTATCAGCGCCGCGTACCGCCGCCAGAGCGATCCCGATCGGCAAACCTATCAGCAATGAAAAAATTACTGCTGTAATCACAATAGCTAAAGTTTCATTCATCATATGCCAATACCCGCAGGCACCGATCATAAACAGCAGGCCGCCGTAAATGACACCGTTTCTGTAGCTGTTCATCAGTTTTTTTGTGGCAAAAACTACCAGCAGAATCATCAGCCACCAGGGAATCATATCCAGTGCGCCGTTGATGCCGTTAATAAAAATACTGAGCATCTTTTTGGCAGCAACAAAAACCTCGCCGTAATTAATATTGATGTAACGTACAAATTCATCTATCGGTTCTGCTATATTCAGATTGATATTAGGAAAATTCAACAACCAACTTGTCATATGCCCGCCCCCTTACTGTTCTTTTAACGCAGCCCGCATGGTCTGGGCCTTATCGGGCGGCAGCCATTGCGTAAGCAGATTATCATGTTTTTGTAAAAACCAACGGGCCGCCTGGTCATAAGTCGCCTTATTATCGGCAATATAAGCGAGAGCTTCCGCTGTTAAAGCACTGGAAGTATGATACTTTTTCAGGAACTCTGTAAACTCAGGCTGCCGTTTTGGAAAACGGCTGTTAGCCGATACCATGACAACTACTGATGGCGCAGCTGTTTCACCTGCTTCAAACCCGGCCTGATTATACGGCGCGTCTTCTAAAAGCACCAGATCCAGCTTGCCGCTGATCCAGGTTGGTTCCCAATTATAGCCAACGATCGGCAAACCTTTTTCGTAAGCCGTTACAAAGGCTGTGCTCAAGGTCGCCTCGCTGCCGGGACGGAAATACACATAATTTTTATCCAGGCCGTAGTGCTTATACTTTTTAAACATTACTTCATCGACCGCCCAACCGGGGATGGCTCCGTAAATACGCCCTTTGGAAGGATTTTCTTCATCCACAAAAAGTTTACTGTAGCGGGCCAGATCAGAAACCTTGTGCAGATCAGGCGCCATCGGCGCAATGCCACGCTGGGGATCACCTTCGATCACATAACGCGGTACATACAGGCCCTGTTTATTATCATCGAAGTTGATTCCCAGATCGACTATCCCACCAGCGGCTTTATCAGCCTGATAGGTAGCAACGTTATCCGTCCAGAGCTCCATATTTACGTCCACATCACCGCGCACCAGTGCCGCTTCCATAATCGGCGTCGAGCCGTTCATCGTTTCTACTTTTAAACCATAAGCCTTTTCTGCAATCAAACCGGCTACCGCGTTATGAAACTTCACACTGTCCCAGCCGGCATCAGAAAAAACTACCGTTTTTTCATTATTGCTGCCGCAGCCTGCCAGCAGGCCTACAAACAAAACCATACCCAACAGCTGCAGTATTTTTTTCTTCATCAAAACTCCCCCCTTTTCAATCCGACAACTTTATGTTATTATTGAGTTGCTTCTATCTGTTTTTTAGTTTAACTTACTTATAAAAGCTTGTCAATTTACTTTAATTACTTTTTTACACTGCGAAGATCTGAAGCTGTCAGTTAACAGTTTGTTTCGGAAAATCTCCGCAGCCGCCTGTCAGGCCACTTGTGGAGTCTGCTGCTGCGCCTTGCCAGCAGACAAATATAAATTTTAAGCCTGCTGATTTTTACTAAATTTTTACTGTAAAGGACTATGCCATGGCTAACAAACACAAAATAGCAGAACCAATCTATCAGAAAATCGCTATCGATATCGCTTCCAAGATAGCTGCCGGCAAATATAAGGCCGGCGAAAAAATTTACGGACGCTCCATGCTTGCAGCTCATTATGCCGTTTCTCCTGAAACGATCCGCCGCGCCATGTTCATGCTGCAGGATGTCGGCATCGTCGCCATTGAATCAGGCAGCGGCAGCACAGTGCTTTCGGCCGAACGGGCCTCACAGCTGGTAAGCCGTTTCCGCAATATTTCTACCATTACCGAACTGAAAAAAAATATCGAAACCTTATCGGAACAACAGAAAAAACAACAGGACGATATTTTAGATAATGTCCATCAGCTGCTTGAATATATTGAAAAATTCCGTTTGGCATCACCTATCTTGCCTTATGAAGTAAAAATAACTCAAGACTGCCGTTTCCTGGGACAGATGATCTCGGAAATAAACTTCTGGCAAAGTACCGGTGTTACCGTCGTCGCTATCCGCAAAGGCGAAGAGCTGATCGTTTCGCCGGGCCCCTACGCGCTTTTCGAAGCGGGGGACGTCTTTATCATGGTCGGACCTGAAGACAGTCACAGCAAAGTACAGGATTATTTATACAAAGACTGATAAAAAAGAGGACTTACATATGTAAGTCCTCTTTTTACGGTTATTATTGTTTTTTCCTGTGCGCTTCCAAATATTGTCCCACGATCTTGACAGCGCAGTAATCGCCGCACATGGAACAAGCTTCATCCTCCGCCTTATTCTTCTTGTCGCGGTAAGCCTGCGCCTTCACCGGGTCGAGTGCCAGACGAATCTGTTCCGGCCAGTCAAGATTTTTACGTGCGACAGCCATTTCCCTGTCCCAGGCTATAGCCTGGGGCAGTCCCTTGGCAATATCGGCAGCATGAGCCGCGATCCTCGTTGCGATCACGCCTTCGCGTACATCGTCAATGTCAGGCAGCCCCAAATGTTCGGCCGGCGTTACATAACATAAAAAGTCAGCGCCGCTGACCGCGGCCAGAGTACCGCCAATGGCAGAAGTAATATGATCGTAACCAGGCGCTATATCAGTTACCAATGGCCCCAAAACATAAAAAGGCGCACCATGACATAAACGCTTCTGCAGCTGCATATTAGCTGCAATCTGATTATACGGAACATGTCCCGGTCCTTCAACCATTACCTGTACACCGCGCTGCCAGGCCCGCTGGGTCAATTCCCCCAAATTCAAAAGCTCCTGAATCTGCGCCCTGTCTGTAGCATCTGCCAGGCAGCCGGGACGCAGTCCGTCACCTAAACTGATCGTTACATCATATTCCGCGCAGATGTCCAATATTTCATCATAATATTCATATAAAGGATTTTCACGATCATTATGCAGCATCCAGCCGGTAATAAAACTGCCGCCGCGGCTGACAACGTCCATAACGCGCCCTTCGCTGACAAGAGCGTGCAGAACCTGACGGTTGATACCGCAGTGGATCGTCATAAAATCAGCACCGTCGGCAGCCTGCTGACGGATAACTTCAAACAGGTCCTCTTTCGTCATTTCAACAACGGCACCGCGTTTTTTAATAGTTTCTACTGTTGCCTGATAAATCGGTACCGTACCAACCATTACAGTGGATGCAGCAATGATAGCCTTACGTGAAGCGTCGATATTATCGCCTGTAGAAAGATCCATCACAGAATCGGCACCGGCATCAATAGCAGCGCGCAGCTTAGCCAGCTCAGGTTCAGGATCAGGATAAGCGCTGGAAGTACCGATATTGGCATTGACCTTGACTGCCAAGCCCTGACCTACACCGCACGGCACAAGATTTTTGTGGTTGATATTGCAGCAAACAGCTATTGTTCCTGCCGCTACACCAGCCCTGATGACCTCAGGCGCCAACTGTTCCTGTGCCGCTACCTGAAGCATCGCTTCTGTGATTATGCCCTGACGGGCCAACTGCATCTGTGTTGCCATTATTAAACTCCCCCTTCAAAATAAAAAGCCAATCTCCCACAGGAAATTGGCTTTGGCTCGCGCTTACGCCACTTCCCTACGCCGGTATTACCCGGAAATCAGGTTCTAAGGGTCGGCCTTGCGGCCTCTCAGCATAATGCGCCCCCAGTGGATCGACTTATGATATTAAATTAACTTTAGCATCTTTTGCCGGCAATAGCAAGCAAAATTAAATTTTATCACCTGGCTCATACACATGATAACCGCCCTTGCCTCTTTCTTTTACAACATACGCGGCCACATCAGCCAAATGCACCAGCTTGTCAAAATCCCGGCCATGCTCAGGGAAATAGCAAATGCCAATGCTGGCAGAAACAGTAACGCCATCATAGGCAGTATGCAGGATACGGCATAAATCCTCCGCCCTTTTGACTGTCGCCTCCGGCGAAAGCCCCGGTGCATAAATATAAAATTCGTCACCGCCAAAACGACCGATAATATCGTCGGAACGGAAAAACTGCTGCAGCTTTGCTGCCATTTCCTGTAAAACTTTATCGCCTGTCTGATGCCCTAAGGTATCGTTGACTGTTTTAAAATTATCCAGGTCAGTGAAGATAAAGCTGCCCGAATCGCTTTCTTTCAACAGTGGTTCCACCACAGTTTTAAAGCCGGCTTTATTATAAACTCCTGTCAGCTGATCGATACGGCTCATATCCTGCAGCTTTTCTTTTTCAAGCATTTCTGCATCAATATTATCCAGCTTGCCTACCAGACGGATCACTGTTTCTTTTTTGATGATGCAGTTAGCCCGGATCCTGAACCAGTGCTGCTCGCCATTGGCATAACTGAGCAGCAGTTCTTCACTGCCGGAATGCTTCTCTGCAATAATTTTATGGATAAACGCACTGATAACGGCAATATTTTTATCGGGCTCCGATTTTAACGGAGGCGCAGACTCAGAAGCAAGCTTACCAAAAGGTTCAAAGCCAAAAATCCTGCGATACAGAGGCGACCAGGCAATATGCTCCGGCAGCACATCCACATCAAAAATTATTTCGTTGGAAGCCTGCACTAAAAGATCATAACGCTCCTTCTCAAGTTCCAGTTCCTGGATGATACGCTTTTGTTCACTGATATCAACAATAACGCAGTACATTACCAGCATGCCGTCTTTATCTATCCCCACGCTGCCACGGATCAAAACAGGTATATAATGCCCGTTTTTATGCAGCAGGCGCATCTCCAAATCGATCTTATCATTAAGATGCCAGACACCATCCAGTAATGCCTGAAATTTAGGCGCATCCTCTTCATATATCAAATGCGCCCTCAAAAACGAAGGTACGTTTTCCAATTCTTCCCTTGTATAACCAATCAATTTTAGAAATCCATCGTTAGCATAACGGATGCAGAAGCCGGCATCATTGACCAGTGTCAAAACGCCTCCGTTGATATTATCGGCAATCTGACGCAGTATTTCTTCCCTGTCTGCAATCTCACGGTGGGCCTCTTTATTTTCCAGCCATTTTTTTACGGCAAAAACACTCAGCAGCCATACAAAAAAGGCAATACCTGCATTCAAAAAAATTATATTATTACCAACCCAGCCGCCTGCTTTGTCTACCTCTATGATGCAGCTGGCATTCGGCAGTTCGATATCATATTTCATTCCGCCTGTCATTGCCATTGCCGCATGGTCAGAAGCAGCAATCGTCAATTTGGCTCCGTTTTCTATCTTGTATAAATGATAACGATATTTCTGCCCCTGCAGTGCGGCAAAATTGATGTTCTGCAAAGCATATTTCGGACTTGCCGGATTCATATCCAAAGTCACAGCAACTAAGCCCCAGGGTGAACCGTCAGAATTTTTTACAGCGACCCTGCCCGTCAGTACCAGCTCATTATCCTGAATCCTTCTGAACGGTCCTTCGATCACCAACTCGCCCTGCTTGCGATACACTTTCCTGATAGCGTCATCCCGTTTCGGCTGGATCATCAGATTTTTTCCCAGGGCACTTTTATTGATTTCATAAGGAAAGCAATAGGAAATCACAGTTTTTTCAGGAATACCGTCCTGCAGCGGACCTTCTGCCATAGCCAAAGATACATTTGTGATCAAAGCCATATCGTCAAAGGCTGTACAGACATTGTTCATTCTCTGGATACCAAGCTCTGACATATTGCGAAAACCTTTTTCGTGTACGGCTATTTTTGTACCTTTGGCATCCAGCATACCCTGCTGGATCAGCTCACGTAGGACAAAAGCGTCATCATAAAGATCCATCAGTTCATAGCGCGTCTGAGAGCCATAGCTTTCCGCCAGAAAAGCTGCTCTTTCACGGGTATACTTATAGGTATCGTTAATGCTGATATATGCAGCCAGAGCGCACAGCAACGCAGCTGCTGAAGTGAACAGCAATAAATATTTTATATTATAACCACGTTTTTTATCCATGCCCGGCCTCCTTAATACCGATAATCCATTTTTATTTTATTATAGCTTATTTTCAATTATTAAACATCAAGTATTTTTATTAAATAAATATTAATACGCTTTCAGTATTGCTATTCTGCATAGTAAAAAGCCTGCCGACATAATATGCCGGCAGGCTTTAAATTTTACGATCAGCCAAAAACCACTACTGCATCTTTGCATTTGATCCGCAGCAAAGCTGTTTCAAATACACGGAATTCGTGATTCAGCTTAGCAGAACCCATATAACCGGTAATAAGGTCCTGACCAATAACAAGATCCATATTCTGCGGTTCAGCGCAGACCAATACGGCTTTATTAAGACCTAAAGCCGGAGTCATATATAATCCGCCGCCAACCAGGGTTTTGATGCGTTCGCTTTCCAGTAATCCAGTGCTGACCTGTAAACGCTGTAACTGTGCATATAGGTCAGGGCTGACTGCCAAAGCATAACGGCCTCTCAAATTCTTGTCCGCAAAATGCTGCAGACCTTTAACAACATCGCTGAAAGCATTTTCATCTTTACTCCAGTCGGATTTTTTTACTTTAAAAGCACCTTCTGCCGTAGCCAGGCCTTCATAACCGGCTTTCGGATTCCCTGCAAAAATCATCAGGTCTTCTTTCTGAGCGCAGGCATTTGCGGCAGCGCTGACCGCACCCAAATCGATCGGCATACCGATCTGTCTGGCCTGTTCCATATCTCTCCAGGATAATACAAAATCACGATAGATCATTGGCAGCTCTTTAAAACTGCGGCCTGTAACTTTTACAGCTTCCTCTTCCTCACCGAAGAAATCTACACTGCCTTTTTCAGCAGGGGTCAGCACATCTACATTCACACTTTGTGCACCGGCACCCAAAGGACCGTAAATCTGTAAAAATTTACGTCCAACCAAAACATTTCTTGCCGCTTGGATTACGGCACTATCAATAGACTGCCATTGCTCGGCAGACAGATTAACATCATCACGCATTAAAAATTCCATGACCATACCTCCTATTTATCCAGCAGGCTGCCTACGGTAGTCGCTTTATTGGTAACTTCCGTTTTGTCATCGGCAATCCCGGCAGCTTTCATACCAAGGCCTTCAAGCATTTCCTTAACTTCGCCTTCACCGGAAATGAAATGTTCTGCTTCAGCAGGATCAAGATAACGCAGCAAAGTCATCAACTCACCGACATGGGCTTTTTCTTCGTCACGAATATCGGAAATAACCATTTTTGCCACTTCGTCATCAGTAGCCTGTACATGGGCATCATACAAGTAAATAGCTTCCAGCTCACCTGCAATATCCAGACGTACGGCTTGGATCAATTCTTCTTTGGTTAACTTTCTGTTGACATTACCTTGAAACGGGTTTGCAAAATTTGGCATTACTGCCACCACCTTTCAAAATTTTGATTTATTTGCAGTGTGTAATCGCAACAAATAAAAATTATCTTTTACTATATTATAGCACTGAGAATTTAAAAAAGCAATTAACTTTTCGGCCCTAACCGTTGTTTTAAATTCTCCTTACAGTTTTATTATAACACCGCCACGTTTTTCTACAAGTCCACAACCTGTTTTCTGACAGCTATTTTACACTTTTAACTTATTTTTTTGTTAAGATAATCACTTAAAAAAACTAAAAAACGGCCTCATTTTCAAATGAGGCCGTTTTTACTCAGGAAAAACATTTTAAAAGCAGTGTCCAAACTGCAGGAACAATAAGTGCCGGCAGCATATTCAAGGTCTTAAACTTTTTTAATTCTAAAATCGCAAACCCGGAGCTCATAATAAAAACTCCGCCGATAATCGAAATTTCTGTCATCAGCTCAGCTGTCAAAAATGGCGCCAGCCAACCAGCCAGCAGATAGATCGACCCCTGCCAGCAAAACAGTACGACTCCTGCCAAGGCTATGCCGATGCCATATGCGGAAGCCAAAACCATCGAAGCTACAAAATCAAGCGTAGCATTAGTAAAAAGATAAGTGTTATTACCATACAGCGCGCTTTCTATCGGCCCCAGAATAGACAGGGTCCCGATACAGAAAAGCAGTATTGCCGTAGACAGCCCCTGACCAAGGTCGGACCCGCCTTTGAACCGCCCTGCCAGACGCTGAAAGCGGCCGTCGATATCAAGCAAAGTACCGATAATGCTGCCCAGCGCCAGACTAAGAATGAACAAGACGGGAAACCTGCTCTGCGGCATATTGCTGACTACTGCATTAGCTCCCAGAGCAACAGTAGCCAATCCCAACGCATCAAAGAGTGCTTTTTTGTAATTTTCTTTGATCCCCTGTCTGAACACACTGCCAAGCACGCTGCCGGCAATGATCGTGCTTGTATTGACGATAGTCCCCAGCATTAATCCATTCCCCCATTTATTACGCTTCGTATCTTTATATTATATGCGTTCCAGCGTCTATAAACAACTATAGAAGTTCTCCATAGCGCTTGATATAAAGTTTTTTCATCATCGTAGCCAAAAGCATATATGCCAAAGTAATAGCGGCCAGCCAGCTAAAATATTCACCAGGCAGCGAAGCCAGCCCGATAGCATGTCCCACCGCTGTAAACGGTATCACTGTCAGCACTGCGATACCAATAAACGTAAGTAATGTCACAGGCGCTGAAGCGCGGCTCTGCAGGAATGGAATCTTTGGCGTTCTGATCATATGGATAACCAGCGTCTGCGTCCACATTGATTCAACAAACCAACCAGCCTGAAAAACAGCGATATATAATGCCTGCTGGGCAGGATCACTCAGTTCGTGAAACAAATGGCCGCCGACAACGGCCGGACAAATGATGAAATACATCAGTGCATAGGTCAAAATATCGAAAACAGAACTTGTAGGACCGATCCAAAGCATAAATTTGCTGACACTGGAAGCATCCCATTTTCTGGGCTTGGTCAAAAACTCTTTGTCCACATTATCCCAGGGAATCGCCGTACAGGAGATATCGTAAATCAGATTCAGCAAAATCAGATGTATCGACGCCATCGGCAGGAAGGGCAGAAAAGCACTGGCGATCAAAACCGAAAAAATATTACCAAAATTAGACGAAGCCGTCATCTTGATATATTTAATCATATTAGCATAGGTTTTACGGCCTTCAAGAATACCCTTTTCCAAAACCAGCAAATCTTTTTCCAGTAAAATTACATCCGCCGATTCCTTGGCAATATCCACGGCCGTATCGACAGAAATACCAACATCAGAGGCTTTCATGGCCGCCGCATCGTTGATGCCATCGCCGAGATAACCTACAGAATGTCCATTTTCACGCAGCAGGCGTACTACTCTGGCTTTCTGCGCCGGCGCCAATTTGGCAAAAACAGTGGTATACTCTGCCGCTGCCGCCAATTCTTCGTTGCTCATAGCTTCCACCTCAGAACCCAACAGCATTTTTTCTGCTGCAAGTCCTACATGACGGCAAACACATTTTGTGACCTTTTCATTGTCCCCTGTCAGTATTTTCACGGCAACACCATGCTCCTGCAAAGCCCTGATCGCAGCTGCAGTCGTTTCTTTGGGCGGATCCAGAAAAGCCAGATACCCGATCAAAACCATTTCGTTCTCGTCTGCTATCGAAAAAGCTCCTATCGGCGAAGGATTGGTTTTCTGCGCTACGGCAATGACTCTCAAGCCATCGGCATTAAGCGCATCCACTTTTTCCATAACCAGCTTTTTCATAGAAGCCGTCAGCGGCACTACACGCCCTGCATATTCGACAAAAGCCGAAATATTCAGCATTTCCTCTACGGCGCCCTTGGTGATCATTTGCGTTTTCCCATTCCGGTCTTCTACTACCACACTCATCCGGCGCCGTTCAAAATCAAAGGGCAGCTCATCTACCTTCTGGTAAAAATGTTCCAGATCGCCCAGCTGATCTTTGTTTTCTTCCTCTTCCAGTTTCGTCCTGCTGATAATGGCAATATCCATCAAATTTTTCAGACCCGTCTGATAATAACTGTTTAAAAAGGCATGCCGCAATACCCGCGGCGCTTCTTTTCCTTCAATATCCAGATGATATTCCAGTACAACCTTATCCTGCGTCAGCGTACCGGTCTTATCAGTGCAGAGAATGTCAATAGATCCAAGGTTCTGGATCGAATTTAAATTTTTGATAATAACTTTTTCTCTGGACATTGCGACTGCACCCTTAGCCAGACAGGTCGTCACAATCATCGGCAGCATTTCAGGCGTCAGCCCTACGGCCACGGAAATTGCAAACAAGGCCGCATTCATCCAGTCACCTTTGGTAAAGCCGTTGATAAACAAAACTACCGGCACCATGACCAGCATAAAACGTATCAAAACCCAGGAAACAGAATTGACACCTTTTTCGAAGCTGGTTTTCGGAGGCTTGCTGTTCAGTGCCTTGGCCATTTCGCCCAAAAGCGTATCATTGCCCACTGCTACGGCAACTCCTACCGCTGTACCGCTGATGACATTACTGCCCATAAAGGCCAGATTAGGTTCTTCTGTTATAGAAGCTGCCTGAACATCCAGGCAAAGATATTTCTCTACCGGTTCACTTTCACCGGTCAATGCCGACTGACTGACAAACAGATCCCTGGCAAAAATAATACGGATATCAGCAGGTACCATATCGCCCGCCGATAAATGAACAAGATCACCGACGACGACTTCGTCCAGTGGTATCTCCTGCTGACCCGTTTCCATTCTTTCCACACAGGTCGTAGTTTCGATCATAGCCGATAATTTAGCCGCCGCGTTACCGCTTCTCGTTTCCTGCACAAAACGCAGGATACCGGAAATCATAACCATCGTCGTAATAATAATCACAGTAACGGCGTCTTCTTCACCCGGATCAGCCAGCCAGATATCTGTAAAAGCCGATACTGCCGCCAAAACAAACAAAATCGCTGTAAAAGGATTAATAAAAGCTTTGCAGATACGCGTGAACAGAGATTCTTTTTGTCCATGCGTCACAACATTATCGCCATACCGTTCACGAGCCTGCTCTACCATCCCGGATGGCAATCCTTTGCCAGTCGTTCCCAAATACTTCAGAACTGTGTTCACGTCATGAGCTGCAGCAAAACGCAGTCTTTCATTGACCTTCTCACGATGCAGGATCTCCTGCGGGTTATTTTTTAAAAACAGTAATTTCTTTTTCATTGTTTTCTACCTCCTTACGGTTTTACTGCATACTTTCAGGAAAGTAGGACACACAACGAAAAGACAAAGTATTTATATGTAATTGTCGCGGAAGAACAGACGCCCTGACGGCAGACCGCTTCCTGGTTCTTCGCCTTTTGGTTTTATGCCCCTACTGCCTCCTGCGTCCATTCTTCTCACCTCACTTTTTTATAAAATATCTATAATCAAAATTCTGCGGCTGGCCGCGGCAAATAAAAAAACCGCGTCAATGCTTAAACAAAGACGCGGCAATAAAACAAATTTACCTTACAGTTCAATCAGAACCGGCCCTGTTCAAGCTTTAACTCCACAGGGCGGTGAAATTGCATTAGATTATGCCTTGTTGTCGACATAGCCTGTTCAAACCTGCTCATGGTGTCTCCACCACTCCGCGGCAGCAATCCATATCCCTGTGGTAGCCTCACCTACCAGAATATCCAGCTCCTAAATTATATATTAGGCTATTTAAATTTGTCAATACTTTATTCATTTACAAATCATATTTTCTTTATTCTGCAATAAACCGCGCAGTAAAAACAGAAACTGACGGGTATCGAACGGTTTGGCAACATGTGCATCCATGCCCTGTTCCAGTGACTGTTCCACATCATTTTCCAGCACGTCTGCCGTCATCGCTATTATAACAACCGAGATAGCATCCGGACGCGGCAATGCTCTGATAGCAGCAGCAGCCTGATAACCATTCATCCTTGGCATTCTGATGTCCATCAAAACTGCGTCATAAGTAAACGGCTCTGCCTCGCCAAATAACTCGACCGCCTCTTCACCATCGCTCGCTGTAGCAAATTCGGCCCCGACATTACGCAACAGCTCACAAACAATTTCCATATTTATTTCATTATCTTCTACTACCAGCAGTCTGTAACCATGCAGATCGATCTCATCAGTTACAAACGTTTGCTGCAAAAAAGAGGCCTTGGCAAGACGCAGATCAAACCAGAAGCGACTGCCGACCCCAAATGTACTGACAAGCTTGATCTCACTGCCCATCATATGAGCCAGCTTCTGCGAAATGGCCAGACCCAGTCCCGTTCCTCCATAAAAAGCATCTGTACTGCGTCCGCCCTGATTAAATGCCTCAAAAATACATTGTCTATTGCTTTCTTTTATACCGATTCCCTCATCTTCTAAGACAAACCGGACCAGCATGCTCTCATCATCCTGTTCAAGCATATCGCATTTTAAAACAACTTTTTTATCTTTAGCTGTAAACTTTACTGCATTGGCTCCTAAATTTACCATGATCTGCTGCAGTCTTCTGCTGTCAGCATACACAGAACAATCTGCAACATTTACCTTCCGCTGTAAAAGAACACCCTTTTTTTCTGCCAGCGGCTGCAGGATATCCAGGGTCGAAAAGATGATACTGTGCAGTGAAACTATCTGCGGCGTCAGCTGCAATTTGTCATTTTCTATTTTGGACATATCCAAAACATCATCTACTAATGCAGCCAGATGCCTGGACGCAGTATCGATCTTCTCCAAACAATCTAATACGGGCTGGCTGTCAGCAGCGCGCAGCTTTGCAATATCGCTCATTCCGACAATCGCGTTAATCGGCGTGCGTATCTCATGCGACATCCGCGACAGAAATTCGCTTTTAGCATTATGTGCGTATTCAGCAGCGCTTCTAGCCCGTTCCGCTGCAGCCAGTGCTTCAGCCAAACTATTATTAAACCTGGCCTGCTGGCGGTTCTTCAAAAATAGGAAAATACCCGTAAAACTCAAAGCCAATACCGCAAAAAATACTGTTCCGGCAACAAGAAAATTATTTTTAATAAATTCCCGCCAGTCCAATGCTCTGTGTTTAACGATGCTGTTATCTAAAATTATTTTATCCAGAGCACCTGCATCCAGCTTTTGGATTGATTTATTAAAAATACTCAATACCTCCGGCGGACATTTTTTAGAAATGCCGAAACCTACAGGTATTTCCATACTTACCGTCATTACAGGCATCAGGCTGGCATATTTGCTCAGATACCTGTTAGTTGTCATCACAATAGAATTGCCCAGCATAATATCGGCCTTGCCGTTGACCACCATTTCCAGACAGCTTTCTAAAGTATCGCCATCAACAATCTGCCACTGCGGGTATTTCTGCCTAATGTAATCTGCAGTGCCTATAAATGAAGTTTTCATAGCTACTTTCAAACGGCTGTTAAAATCAAAGCTTTCTCCGCGCCTACCCAAAATCAGATAATTTTCTTTTAGAAAGCTGTCTGTGTGCAGAAAATCGTATTGGGCCTCCAATTCTTTCGTCCAGACGATTCCGGAAATAACATCAGCTTTGCCGTCAGCCAGCAATTCCCACGACGAGGCCATATCAGGAGTGTAGGTCATTTCCATCGTTAAACCGCTGTTCTGAGCCAATAATTTCAGCACATCCTGATAAGTGCCTTTATAAACGCCGTTTTTACCGTCCAGCCATTCCATCGGATAATTATCGGCATCACCGACAACACGCAGCGGTGCGGCTGTCTGGATATAAGCAAGTTCCGCCCTGGTAAACCCCTTGGCCAACTTGTCGGCACGTCCGTAAAAATTCTCGTACAACGCGGCAGTAAAATAAGGATTTTCCAGCGTTATCGCCCGCATCGCCTGATCCAGCTGCTCCATTAATGCCGTATTGTTTTTTCCCGTAATGATATACGCAGGCAGATAATCAAATTTAGCAACCAGCTTTTTATCTTCGTCAAGCACACAATTCCCACTCATAATAGCATCGATCTTACCGGCAGCCAATGCTTCATTGACTTCGGCACCACTGCTGTAATAAAATTTCTGAACGCTGATGCCTTTACTCCCCACAAACTTGTCAAAACATAAATTAAGATAGTTGCCTTTGATCATACCTAATCGTTTACCCTGCAACGACTGATAATCCTGATATAAAATATCGCTGTTGGTACCGGACGTATAAATAGCAGCAAAATCTAAAATACAGTTCTGCCTGCTGAAAAGGAAATCCGCCGCCCGCTGCTCGCTGTACTGGGCTGGAAAAGTAAAATCGGCTTCACCGTTTTTCACCCACTCCAGACACTGTTCCCACGAACCGCTTTTATATTCATAAGTCCAGCCAGTATGTTCGGCAATTGCATCAAATAGAGCTACGCCATAACCTGCCAGCCGTCCATCTTTGATACCGACAAAATTATCAATATCCGAATAGGCTATGCGTACTGTATTAGAAGCACCTGCACTGTTGACTACCAGCAGAACAAACAGCATCAACACAGCAGTCAATATTCTTTTCAGCATCCTAAATACCTCCCCAGCCAAAACATCGAGCAATATTATTCAAGTAAACATTTGCGTATAATAATAATTATATCACTTTTATTTGTTTATATAAATATTTATTATCTTTCAGACATTTATTATGATCGAAGATAAAAAAATAAAGGTCAACCAACTCCTGGCTGACCTCTGCTGCAAATCTTATTTATTGTCTTAAATTTTCTTCCTCAAATTTTAAGCATCTTTCCTCATAACCATCTATTTTCATATCTAACCGTTCCAGTACAGCCTGCATAGCTACTATCTTGTCGGCAAGCTGCTGTCTTTGCTCTACCAAAAGAGCTTTACGGGCAGCAATCGTCTCCTTGCCCAAGCGGAACATCGCCACATATTCAATCAGCATTTCTACCGGAATACCAACACCGCGCATGCACTTAATAAATTCTACCCAATTACAATCTTTTTCATCATAATCACGAATACCGCTGCTGCTGCGCTTGACCGGCGGTATCAGGCCAATTCGTTCATAATAACGCAGCGTATCAGCTGTCAAGCCAAACGTTTTACTGACTTCTGCAATCGTCATAGAGCAACACCTCCTCCTGCGATTATTTTAACACCTGGAGTCAACTCCAAGTCAAGCAATAATTTATTTTTAAGATTATTTACGTTATTACATACCAAACACTTTCACTGCTTCCTGCATATTTTGGATAACTGTAACTTTAAATGGACAGCGTTTCTCACAAGCACCGCATTTCACGCACTCCCCGGCATGATGCCGCAGCGCAGCATAATGTTCGCGTACTGTTTCAGGAACACTGTTCTGCGCTTTGGTAAGATTCAAAAATTTAGTTACTGCTGCCACATCTATTCCCTGCGGACAGGGAGCACAATGTCCGCAATACATGCAGTGCCCTTCCCAGCTGATTTTCGGTAAAGCGGCAAAAGCAGCCGCATAATCCTTTTCAACATCAGCAGCCGTAATATATTCAAGACATTTTTCCAGCTCGTCAACAGTATGCGCTCCCGACATCACTGCCGCTACTCCGGGACGCGTCAAAGCATAGTGCAGACACTGATTAACAGTCAAAGCTTTTCCTGCCGGCGAAAGCTCTTCATCCAGCAAATCACCGCCGCCAAAAGCTTTCATTACGGTTATAGCGACGCCCAGGCGGCTGCAGGTTTCATACAGCGCTTCCCGCTCCGGATCCATATTCACAAGCTGCCTGTCATAATTTTTCCCATCCCAAAGCGCATAACAGTCTTCATTCGCCGGCTGCAGGTCATAGCAGGGATTAACGCTGAACATCAGTACATCGATCAAACCGCTTTGTACAGCCTGCATAGCTGCGGCAGGATTATGGCTGCTCAAGCCGATATATCTGATTTTTCCCTGAGCCTGCATTTCTCTTGCATACGCCATTACCGGGCCACCAGCTACCGCTTCCCAATCTTCCAGAGAGTCCACATAATGGATCATCCCAATATCTATATAGTCCGTTGCCAGCCGTGTCAGCAGATCTTCAAAGCTCGCTTTCACTTCCCCGATCTCCCTGGTCCGCTTATACTGTCCCTCCTGCCAAACCGTACATAAATGTGCCTGTAAAACAAATTTACCGCGGCGGCCACGCAGCCATTTACCCAAACAGCTGCGCATTTCCGGCTGCGGCGCATACAAATCAATACAGTTGATGCCGCCTTGCTCTGCCGCATTCAGCAGTTGCTCTGTTAAGGCACCTTCGTTGGCAACAAAGCCTTCGCACCCTAATGCTATCACACTGACTTTAATACCTGTCCGTCCCAATTCACGATATTCCATACTCTCAACACTCCTTCTCCTTAAAGCAATACCTTACCACCCAAAATCAACGTCAGCAGCAAGTACAAAAGCGGCTGATGCAGAAGATAGACTAACAAAGACCTCCGTCCGAAAAAACTCAGGCAGCCGCTGCCATAATCAAAGATCTGAGGCAATCCGCCCAGAGTTTCACAAAAACGCAGACAGTAATAACCTGCCAAATATAAAAAGAACCAGGGCATTAAAGAAAAATAATCACTGGAAAAAAATCCTGCTTCTGTAAATCCTACATAAGTAGTGAATTTATTCAGATACAGCTGCTCCGGTATTTTGAAAAAATTCCATTCCTCAAAACCTAAATAGCCGTCGTTGATATTGCGGGTCAGAAAAAATAACATACCACTTGCTGTAATGCCCCAGACAGGAGCCAGCCTGCACAGCAGCCGGTCAAGCAGCTTCAGCAGCAGCATACCTGACCCCAGAAAGAATAAAACGCCAAAGGTAACCGCCTGGTCCGGCACAAAAATGTGCGTTATAACCATCACCAGGACACTTCCCCCAAAAACCTGCACAGCACGCCGTACAGCCCTTTTCCCTAAAGGCCAGCAAAAGCCTGATAGAAAAATAAAACGCCAGCAAATACTTTGCTGCCACCAATAACACAAACTGCTATGAAACCATGGCAAATCCTGCTCAAATAAATACACCAGGTCCCAAAAAAAATGATAGACGATCATCTCCAATAACAGCAGCCCTCGCAGACTGTCCAGCAAGGCGTATCTTTTTTCATTATTCAGCCCCCGCATAACAAACCTTCCCCCATATATACTTTAAAGCAGAAACTTTAGCTATCTAATTTCACGTCGCTTTAATATTCTCTGCTATGGTAAAATAAACACTATTTTTTTCTACAAACACCTATGCGTTCCTCTTTTATCAATCATAACACTTAAAGCTCACTCCAAGTCAAGATACAAATAAAAATTTTCCCTGTATCCTGCTTTAAATTGCTGTTGTTTTATTTTCCTCCAGTAATTTTAATATGAATATCCTCTAACCCTTCGTCCATCTTATCCCAACAAAAAACAGCAGGCCTTATAGGCCTGCTGTTTTCATTATTTCTATACTATCATTTTTTATAGCCGCACTTCGGGCAAACACCATTTTCATTCAAGGCAATACCACACAGCGGGCAACGATCAATTTGATTCTTGGTTGTGAACTCTGCCGAAGCAGTATTGACACCGCTGACAAAAGTTATTTTCGCAATATTGAGTTTGTCTTTAAGCAGATCATAAACGATCTTGATCATGCCCTCGACAGTCATAGTTTCTTTTGTAACCACAAGACGACAATCCGGGTATGCTGTTGCCAGCTCTGTCTTGAAAGCCGCGCCTTTCATCTGGTTCTGCGGAGCGCCATTACGGATACCCTGTTTTTCGTAAACATCAAGTACTGCCGGCAGTAGCGGATCATCTTCCCTCAAAATCAGTGCATGATCGAAGTTCTTTAAAACGTCCCAGGCAGTTTTTTGAATTTCATTACAGGGAAATACCATATTGACACCTGGTTCGACAGAATCTTCCACCTCAATAGTCAGAATACCTGAATGTCCATGCAGATACTGTGCTTCACCTTTGAACCCATAAAATCTATGGGCATATTGCAGGTCTAATGTTGTAATACTTCTCATGTCTTTATCCTCCTATATTTTTTATTTACGGGGTCAGCGCCCGAATACGCATTTGTTAATCGAAATATCCAAGTCTGTTATCTGCTGTTAATGATATTTTCTTTAGTATTAATATAATATTATTTTCTGTTTTTGTCAATAACCTTTTAGTTTTTAATTCTATTAGAAAATTAATATCCTTTATTGTTTCATATATTATACATTAATCTTAATTATTTCTCCAACAGTTCCTACCAGCCTCAAATAAAAAATACACTCGCTAGCCCCTGAACTTTAATAGTTCAATAATCAGCAAGTGTAAAAAATAAAAGCTGCAGAATCTAACGATTCTACAGCTTTATAATTTGATTGGTGCGAGTGACAGGAGTCGAACCTGCACGCCGAAGGCGCTAGATCCTAAGTCTAGTGCGTCTGCCAGTTCCGCCACACTCGCAAACAGGCAAAAAAAATGGTGATCCACCCGCGACTCGAACGCGGGACACCCTGATTAAAAGTCAGGTGCTCTACCGACTGAGCTAGTGGATCACATAGTTATCAAGTTTCAAGCCAACTTGACAACGATATAATTATAACTACCTTTCACTGTTCTGTCAAGAAATAATTTTCCAAAATATAAAAACCGTCAGAAAAAATCTGACGGTTTTTATTTTTGATTTACAGCAATTTTTTCAGTACGATAGTCTGTTCACGTTCCGGACCTACGGAAACAATACCCAGTTCGACACCGGCAACCTCACTCAGACGGTTCAGATAAGTTTTAGCCTGAACAGGCAGCTCGTCAAAGGTGCGGATAGACGTAATATCAGTCAGCCAGCCTTCAAACTCTTCAAAAACCGGTTCAACCTTTGCCAGAACGTTCAGGCTGGCAGGAATCTGTTTGATTTCCTGTCCGTCGATCTTGTAGCCGACGCACATTTTGATCTTCGGCATTTTATCGAGAATATCCAAACGGGTCACTGCCAGGCAGTCCAGGCTGTTCAGACGTGCGGAATATTTGAGCATGAAAGCATCAAGCCAGCCACAGCGGCGGGGACGTCCGGTAACGGTACCGTATTCATGGCCTGTTTCACGGATCTGATGCCCGGGTCCGTCAGTATCAAGCAGCTCAGTAACAAAGGGACCTTCGCCGACGCGTGTCGTATAAGCCTTGACTACGCCCACCACATGGTCGATATAACGGGGGCCGATGCCGCTGCCGGTGCTGGCATTGCCGGCAGTCGGGTTCGAGCTGGTAACATACGGATAAGTACCATGATCGATATCAAGGAAAGTAGCCTGCGCGCCTTCAAACAGCACGTTTTTACCCTCGCTGAAAATTTCGTCTAAAACTACGCCGGTATCGGCAATATACGGCCGCAGCTCTTCGGCATAAGCCAAAAATTCCTGCAGCATAGTTTCATAATCAAAAGGTTCGCCGCCATAAATTTTAGTAATAATGGCATTTTTGGCTTCCAGGTTGATTTTCAGCTTTTCTGCAAAAGTATCGGGTTCCATCAAATCACAGATGCGGATGCCGGTACGGGCAACCTTATCCATATAGCAGGGGCCAATACCGCCTTTGGTCGTACCGATCTTATTACAGCCCAAAGCTGCTTCCTGCAGTTCATCCAGACGGGCATGGTAAGGCAGCACCACATGCGCACGGTCAGAAATGACCAGATTGTCGCAGCTGATGCCTTTAGCCTTCATATCAGCAATTTCATGCAGAACTACGCCGGGGTTGATAACGACGCCGTTACCCAGCACATTAGTCTTATCACTGTACAAAACACCGGAGGGAAGCAGACGCAGTTTATAGGAAACGTCATTGACGACTACCGTATGACCTGCGTTGGAACCGCCGGAATAACGTACGACGGCATCGGCTTTCTGTGCCAAATAATCAACAATCTTACCTTTACCTTCATCGCCCCATTGGGCACCAATAACTACAACAGATGACATGTGAGCATCTCCTTATCTAAATCATAATCCGAAGCGGGACATAATCAAATCTACATGACGCAGCATGGGTTTGGGATCGAAGCAGGCTTCGATTTCTTCTTTGGAGAGATATTTTTGGATATCCGCATCCATTTCCACGTTGGTCTTAAAATCAGCGCCTTCAAGCCAGCGGGCCATAGCGTTGCGCTGCACCCATTTATAAGCGTCTTCACGCAGCACGCCCTTGCTGACCAGTGCGATCAGCAGATTCTGGCTGAAGATCAGGCCGCCGGTTTTGTTCAGGTTCGCCATCATCGCTTCCGGATAAACCAGCAGCTTGTCGACGATACCGGTAAATTTACGCAGCATATGATCCAGCGCGATAGTAGCATCCGGTAAAATCACACGTTCCACAGAAGAGTGGGAAATATCGCGTTCGTGCCACAAGGCGACATCTTCCAGCGCAGCAACGGCATACCCTCTCAGCAAACGCGCCATACCGGAGATTTTTTCGCAGGTGATGGGATTACGTTTATGCGGCATCGCCGAGGAGCCTTTTTGCCCGGGAGCAAAATATTCTTCAGCTTCACGAATGTCCGTACGCTGCAGATTACGGATTTCCGTAGCCATTTTATCAAGAGAAGAACCAATGATCGCCAAAGTAGTCAGAAAATCGGCATGGCGGTCGCGCTGAATGACCTGGGTAGCCAGACGGGCAGCCTTGATACCTAATTTTTCACAAACATATTCTTCAATAAACGGGTCAATATTGGAGTAAGTGCCGACTGCGCCCGAAAGCTTACCGACCGCAATAAAATCACGCGCCTGCTTCAACCGTTCGATATTGCGCTCTGTCTCATCCATCCACAGCGCAAACTTCAGCCCGAAGGTCATCGGCTCGGCATGGATGCCATGAGTACGACCGATCATAATCGTATGCTTGTGTTCAGCGGCACGGCGTTTCAGGACAGCATGGAATTTTTCCAGATGACTCAGTAAAAGGTCGGCAGACTGTTTCATCATCACACCCAAAGCGGTGTCCTTGACATCGCTGGAGGTCAGGCCTTTATGGATGTATTTGGAAGCATCGCCCACATATTCGGCCACATTTGTCAGAAAAGCAATGATGTCATGGTTGGTGACAGCTTCGATTTCTTTGATGCGTTCGATGCGGAAATCAGCTTTAGTCTGAATATCCTTCAATGCGTCATCAGGAACGATGCCCAGTTTGTTCATCGCCTCGCAGGCCAGAATTTCTACCTGCAGCATTGTTCGGAATTCGTTTTCCAAAGTCCAGATATGACCCATCTCGGGATGAGTATAACGTTCGATCATTTTTTTGTTTCCCCCCGTAAAATCGGTGTTTTTTGCAATAAGAATAGGAAGAAGGCCTGCTTGCGTTCTTCCTCTCTTATAAATAAACTTTTTTATCCTCTCATATCATAACATTTTCAGTTCTTCACTGCAATACTACTGAACATTTTTTGCAAATTTATTTAAAACATTCGTAAAATAAACAACAGCGTGAAAACCTGTTATCACAGGCGTTCACGCTGTTTTTCTTTAAAGCGCTCCATTATTTATGACAAAAATAAAAATACCAGACCACACAAAATAATGACCAGTCCACTGATACCCATCAGAAAACGATACCCCTGATCGCCGAAAAAATCATGTACCAGCGTATCAAAGGCAAACGGGCGCACCCGCCTGTGGTCAAATTCGCAGACCCAACGCCAGTTTAAAAGCACGCCGATAAAAATCAGCAGGCCGCAGCCGATGATAGTAAACTGCCAATGCTTCTGCAAAAAAGCCATCAGCTGCTCCATCCATATTTCCACGCGCCGCCTCCTTCTCATCTGCTCACAGGTCTGAGTTTACTCCTTACGCTTACTGAGTCCCACAAATTTGGTATATTGTTTGTGGAAGAACAGATTGACCGTATCGACAGGGCCGTTACGGTGCTTAGCGATGATCAGTTCGGTAATATTTTTATTCTCCGTTTCCGGATTATAGTAATCTTCACGATATAAAAAGGCTACGATATCCGCATCCTGCTCCAAAGAACCAGACTCACGCAGGTCAGACAGCATCGGACGTTTGACCTGACGCGCTTCGACGCTGCGGCTCAGCTGCGACAGAGCAATGACCGGAACATCAAGCTCACGGGCCAGCGCTTTCAACGAACGTGAGATCTCTGAAACCTCCTGCTGCCGGTCACCGCTGTTGTTCTTTTTACCGCTGCCCTGCATCAGCTGCAGATAATCGACTACGATCAGATCAAGACCGTGTTCGGCTTTCAGCCGGCGGGCGCGCGACCTCATATCCATGGCAGTGATACCTGCTGTATCGTCGATATAGATATTAGCACTGGAAAGCGTATCTGCCGTATTGATGAGCATCGCCCAATCTTCATCACGCAGCTCGCCGATACGCAGCCGCTGCGAATCAATGTTGGCTTCGGCGCAGAGCATACGCTGTACAAGCTGCTCCTTGCTCATTTCCAGGCTGAAAAAAGCAACTGTTTTCGGAGCTCCGCCAACCTTTTTGGCAGCTCGGATCGCCACATTCTGTACCACATTGAGCGCAAAAGCAGTTTTACCCATGGAAGGACGGGCCGCAAGGATGATAAAATCACTGCCATGCAGGCCGGAGGTCAGATTATCAAGATCTTCAAAGCCTGTAGGCAGTCCGGTAAGACCATTCTTATTGCCCATCAGCGCTTCGATACTCTTAAAAGAATCAAGAACGATCTCATTGATCGGCGTAAAATCAGCTGTCTTCTTCCGGTTGGAAATCTCCAGAATCTTGCTTTCAGCACTGTCGATGATGTTTTTCACATCATCATTAGCCTCATAACCCATCGAAGCGATCTGCGTCGATACGGAAACCAGCTGGCGCAGAATCGATTTTTCTTCGATAATGCTCGCATGATAGGTTACGTTGGCCGCAGTCGGCACAGCATTAGCCAGCGAAGTGACATAAGCGATACCGCCCACATCCTCCAGCTTGTTGTCACGCTTCAGAATCTCCGTCACCGTGATCATATCCACAGCTTCGTTCTTATTGTAAAGCTCCAGCATAGCGTTAAAAATGACACGGTGCGCCTCACGGTAAAAATCAGTATCCCGCAGGATCTCCATGACCTTGGGGATAGCCTCTTTCTCGATCAGCATCGCGCCCAGCACTGACTGCTCGGCTTCTATATTTTGCGGTGGTACTCTGTCCTGCATAACCTTCCCTGTCTTTCGCTTATTCCGCTTCAACTACTACGGCAAATTCCGCAGCAATCTCAGGGTGCAGTTTAGCTACAGCTGTATAATTGCCTAAACCCTTAACAGGTGTTTTCAGTTCTATCTTCCGGCGGTCGATATCCAGCTTGGTCTGTTCGATCAATGCTTCCGCCACGTCTTTAGACGCAACCGAGCCGAACATTTTCCCATTATCACCGACACGTACCTTCAAGGTAACGGTCACTTTTTCGATCTGAGCTGCCAGAACGGTAGCTTCATCTTTTTTCTGCGCGGCACGACGGGCAGCATTGGCCTGATCCTGCTTGGCCTGATTTAAATTAGCCGCACTGGCTTCTTTCGCTAATTTGCGAGGCAGCAGATAGTTGCGGCCATAACCTTCGGCCGTTTCTACGATATCGCCTTTTTTACCTAAACTTTTAATATCTTGCAGTAAGATCACTTTCATTGTTATCAATCTCCTCTAACTGTTTTTTTGCCAAAGAGATGATCTGCGGCATGATATCCACAGCCCTCTTATTGTCAAGCTGTACGCCGGCCACAGTCTGATGACCGCCGCCGCCCAGCTCTTCCATAATGATCTGTACGTTGACCGTACCGTCGCTGCGGGCACTGATGCCCAGCGAACCGTCAACATATTCCACGATAACGACACTGACATAAATACCGCTGATGGCAACCATCGTGTCGGCAGTCTGAGCCGCTATGACTGATGATTTCGCTTCTTTGGGAGCCTGTTCATAAACGGAAACGATCAGTCCCGGTTCCGGGCTTTCTGCTTCGGCAATCAGCCGCGAACGGATCTGGAAGGTTTCCATATCGTCCTTGAACAGCTGCCTTACCACAGTCGGGTCAGCCCCGCTGCGGCGCAGTAAAGCTGCCGCTTCAAAGGTGCGCTCACCGGTCTGTACGGCAAAATTTTTCGTATCGACAACGATGCCCGCATAAAGCGCGGTCGCTTCGCCTTTAGTAAATTCCAGACGGTCATTAAAATAGCCTACAAGCTCCGTCACCAGTTCGCTGGTCGAGGAAGAAGAAGGCTCCATATATTGCAGCACCGTTTCTTTGATGGCGTCTTCCGCCCGGCGATGATGGTCGATAATGATCCGTTTCGGGATCGCTTCCATAACCTCTTTGCTTGCGCACAGCATCGGCCGGTGATGGTCGACCAGAAACAGCAGGCTGCCGGGCGTAATATGGGCCATTGCCTCCGGTCCTTCCAGCATCAGTTCCAGGTACTGTTCATCATCCTGGATCAGCTTCAGTTCATCACGCTGCAGCATTTCCTTGATCTTATCCAGTGCGTCAGTTTCGCCGCTGACAACGATATAAGTTTCCTTCTGCAGTGACAGCGCCATTTTCGCTACACCGATAGCACTGCCGATCGAATCAAAGTCCTCCATCATATGCCCCATAACGAAAACCTTATCTGCGGCAATGATCTGTTCATGGATCGTATGCGCTACGATACGTGCGCGCACACGTGTACTTTTAGCAGTTACGGTAGTCGTGCCGCCAAAGAACTGTGTCCCGCCGTCTACGGCTACGACCACCTGGTCGCCTCCGCGCCCCAGCGCCAGATCCAATGCTTTGACTGCGTTCTGGCTCAGTTCTTCCAGATTGTCGCCTTCGCAGGCAATACCAATGCTCACTGTCGGAGTGATCTTATTGCCGACATGGATCTCACGTACACTGTCTAAAACGGGGAATTTCTGCTCCATTAAATCACGCAGGACCGCCTGATTAAAACCAATCAGACACAATTCTTTATTAGAACGACTGATAAAGCCGTTTTCTTCCTCGGCCCACTTGCTCAGTACTTCATTGACCTCGCCGCTGATATTGGCGCGGGTCGTTTCGCTCATACCCTTCATCACGTCTTCATAATTATCAAACCTGACGTAGGCCAGACACAGCTTCTCATTATCATATTTCTGGCGCAGCAGCTCAAAATCAGTCACGTCGCTCAGATAAACCATCAGGCCCGTGCCTTTTTTCTCACCTTTTTCCGATGTCTGCACCCGGCAATGCTTCAAATTATAGTAGCGGTCCTCGATCTGGATCAGGCGTTCGCCGTCCTTCACGCTCAGCGTGTCGAACGCATTGGCCGGCAGCGGCAGAACATCTTCCGGACGTTTGCCCTCCAGATTTTTAGTACCCACATATTTACTGAACAGCTCATTTTTCCACTGCAGTTTACCGTCTTTGGCAAAAACAGCCATCCCGATATCCAGATTCTGAACGGCATGATGATTAGTACGCTCAATATTACGCACTACCGTATCCAGATAGCTGTTAAAGCGTACTTCCTTACTGCGCAGACTTTTTTTGTTGTAATAATACAACAGGCCGATCAGCAGAATACATACCGGTATCCATAACGGTTCGTAAAAACCGATAATGAACGTCAGAAAAACGATCAGTATCAGCGGTATGATATCACTGCGCGAATCCCAAATTTTGTTAAACATATACTCGCCTCATCTCTATGCGCGCTTGGAAGTCCTTTTCCCGCTGAGATTACGGAAATCAAATACCAGGTCAAACGCGCCCACAAACACAATAATCTGAGAAAATATCTGGACAAAAAACAACAGTGCCACCGATACAGTTCCCCACCATTTCGGTTTATTGTTTTTTTCCAGCCACCAATAGATCAAAGCAATACCCTGCAATACAAAGAAAACACTGGTTATCACCTGCAGATTAACTGAGATATGGTACATCAGGCTTTCCGGATACTGAACATAATAGGAAACCATCAGCAGCGAAATACCATAAGGCCACAGCATCCAGCCAGGTACGTTCCATTGCGTAAAAGGAGGAAACTCCTCAAAAGCAGCTCCCAGCTTACTCAAAATTTTACGTGCGGCCAGATAATTGACAAAGGCAATAATAGGAGCGCACAGGAAAAAAGCTCCCGGCATGATCAGTCGCATCATCCGAAGCATCTCGGCATTGCTTTTAACGGCTGCGTCGATCTCGGTCTGGCTCATTCCCATGGACTGGTAATAGCCTACGCTCTCACGGGCAGCCTCTTCCAATGAAGTAAACATCATATCGACCGGCTGGATACCCATGATATACAGCGCAATCAAAAAACTGGCACCGATAGAAATCAGGCAGGCCACCGAGCTGATCAGCATCAGCTTGAAAGGCTTATACCCGCGGCGCATACACTCGCCCAAGGTCAGCCCCACTAAACCAAAAGCAGCCAGCAGCGAAAAAGCATGCAGCGGGCTGATCAGAACTGCTACGGCAATATCAGCTACTATCAGCGTCATAACGCTCCAGCGCAGTCCGTTGCGCATACCGCAGATAGCGATAGGCAGGGGCCATAAAAAATTGATAAAGCTGCCGATGACCGGCACATACATGCTGATAATAGCAAAAACTATGGCGATAGCGGCCAAAATGCCCGCTTCTACCATGGCAGAAGTTTTACGAATCACTTAATTTCCTCCTTCGTAGCTATACATACATATATATAGCTAGGTATGTATATTCTACACCGAAAACGGCAAAAACGCAAAAAATAAGTGGCGCTGCCCAAAGCAGCGTCACCTTATAAAACGGTTTTATTTCCATTCAGTTTTAGCTTTTACCAGAACGCCATCGGCCTGAGGCACCAGCTCAACCAAATGTACTACATCGAACAGTGAACGATCCAGGACTTTTTTCTGCTGCAGCCTGCTTTGCTGCAGCGCAGCCGTAAAATCGACACTGATACTGCCCTGCTCATACTTGGTCGTAACACTATCCGCATCGATATCAACCCTGTCGATCACCAGATCTACGATAGCCATGATCAGCTTGCTCCCCATCAGCTCCACTACCAGCTGCGCAAAATCATTGTCTGCGACTGCAAAATCGACCAGCTTCAGCCTTGTAAAAGCAGCTTCGGCATCGACATTAAACACCTCGACCTGCAGCAGCAGCTCCAAAGTGCCGTGCGTTGTATGCTGCAGCTCCAGCCGCAGCAGATCAGGCTCGGCATAAGCCAGAGACTGTAATGTAAATTCGCTGCCGGCCAGGCTTTGACGCACATAATCCACGATTTCATCATAAGGGACTACCAGACCGCCCTGGCTCAGCTGCTCCCATTTCTGCGCCGAGAACCACAGCTGCCCCTTATCTTTCAACGGCCGCAGTCTTTCACTGACCGTCGCGATTTTTTCTGATAAAACCGTTTCCGCCCGATCAGCATGTTTTTCTATTTTAGAAAACAAATTTCCTGATTTGTTTCGCAAAGCTTCCTTCAGCTCACGCAGTTCAAAACGTTTGCTTTCATCGCCCAAAGGCGTGTCTTTGCAATCCATTTTTTCAAAATCTTCACTGTGCTTCATTCCCTCTTTACGGGCGCTTTCATAAACTTCCCGGAATTCAGCAATATCTTCGGGACGCCCGGCCTTAATCCAGGCATTAGCGGCCTTGCCTACAGCATAAGTCACCGATACACCTACCGGCACCTGGATCGGCGCTATTGGAATCAACGTTACCAGTGTCTGACCGACAAAAGTCGCCCCCAGTGAAGTCAAAAGTCCCAAAACAGCACTTTCTTCCAGCTTTACTCCGCGCAGCTCGCCCAGGCGCATAATCATATAGACCTCGTTAGCCATCAAAGCCATTGTTCCCACCAAAGGCGCAACTACAATCACACCGGCACGGGCTGCTCCCCAGCGGCAGATCTTTTCAGCTTCCCACTCTATATCGACAGGCTGTAATTCTTTTTCTTCGGTCATGGTATCACCTCTTTGCGATTGTTCCTGCTGTTATAATTCGCTTTTGCGTCAACTTATCCTGCAATGTTACTAAAATATCACAAAGCCGCTATTTGTAAATTTTCATTAAAATATTATCCAATTATAATATTTTTTGATATCTGGATATATAAAAACAACCAACTTTACTGGATAGAATATCTATCAGGCTGCCCTCTGAATGGGTTTAGACAGTTTTTATAATCATCCGGCCCTTTAACCATTTATTTTTTATTGTTACTTATCAATTTCGACCCGTTCACCTAACAAACATCCATATTTTTCAAACAAATATCCAGCTTATATAATTAGGTTAAATAAACTCAGGCAGATATTTATTGCCGCTTAAATCAAAAAACTATATTTTATTGAGGAGTGTTGTAAATGAAAATTCGTGTTTTAGTAGCTAAACCAGGCCTTGACGGACATGACCGCGGCGCCAAAGTCGTCGCCCGCGCCTTACGTGACGCAGGCTTTGAAGTTATTTATACCGGGATCAGGCTGACCCCGGAACAAATCGCTGAAGCAGCTCTGCAGGATGATGTCAAGGTCGTCGCCCTGAGCCTGCTTTCCGGAGCACATAACACCCTGTTCCCGAAAGTGGTCGAATTAATGCGGGCCAAAGGTTTAAACGATGTACTGGTTATCGGCGGCGGCGTTATCCCTGATACTGATATTCCCGGTTTAAAAGCCGCCGGTGTAGCCGAAGTCTTTACTCCAGGTACTCCTACCGGTAATATCGTCGATTTTATCAACGCCAATACCCACTGACCGCAGCCGGTAAAACAGTTCTCTTAAATCACACTGGCTTTAACAGCCAACCATTCAGGAGGTGTTTCCCTTGTCAACCCAGGTAAAAATAGAAAAAATGCTGCAGAAAACAGCTGTAGTTTTAGCGGCAGGCGGGGAAAAACGTATCGCCAAACAGCACGCAGCCGGTAAAATGACAGCACGGGAAAGGATCGCCTCACTGCTGGACGAAAACTCCTTTGTTGAATTAGACCGTTTCGTCAAACACCGCTGTACTGATTTCGGCCAGTCCCAAAAGGCGCTGCCCGGCGAAGGAGTCACAACCGGCTATGGTACTGTTTCCGGCCGTCTGGTCTACGTTTTTGCCCAGGATTTTACAGTCGAAGGCGGTTCCTTAGGCGAAATGCACGCCGCAAAAATCGTCAAAGTCCAGCGCCTGGCTCTGAAAATGGGTGCGCCGCTTGTCGGACTTAACGATTCCGGCGGAGCACGTATTCAGGAAGCTGTCGATGCCATGTCCGGCTATGGCAAGATTTTTTTCAATAATACTCTGGCCTCGGGAGTAATCCCGCAGATCTCGGCCATTATGGGACCTTCAGCCGGCGGCGCAGTCTACAGTCCGGCACTGACAGACTTTATTTATATGGTCAGAAACACCTCTAAAATGTTCATCACCGGCCCAGCAGTTGTTCAAGCCGTCACCGGCGAAGATGTGACCCAGGAACAATTAGGCGGCGCCATGACCCATAACGGTACTTCCGGCGTAGCGCATTTTGCCGCTGAAAATGATATCGACTGTCTGCGGCAGATCCGTTATCTTCTCAGCTTTCTGCCTGCAAATAATCTGGAAGCGGTGCCTGTCGTCGACACAGGAGATGCTCCACAGCGGATCGACGCCAGACTGAATACCCTGCTGCCGGACAATTCCAATCAGGCCTACGATATGAAAACCGTTATCACATCAATTGTTGACAACGGCGAATTTTATGAATCACAACAATACTGGGCTGCAAATATCATCACCTGTTTTGCCCGTATGGACGGACAGACTGTTGGGATCATTGCCAACCAGCCTAAAATCATGGCAGGCTGCCTTGATATCAACGCCTCTGATAAAGCGGCACGCTTTATCCGTTTCTGCGATGCCTTCAATATCCCCCTGCTGAATCTGGTAGATGTTCCCGGGTTCCTGCCGGGCTGTAATCAGGAATACGGCGGTATTATCCGCCACGGAGCCAAAATGCTGTATGCTTATTCCGAAGCTACTGTACCCAAGATCACAGTCATTACCCGTAAAGCCTACGGCGGTTCATACATCGCCATGTGCTCACAGGACCTCCGTGCCGATCAGGTCATAGCCTGGCCAACTGCGGAGGTAGCAGTAATGGGTCCTGCCGGTGCAGCTAATATCATTTTCAAAAACGACCCTGATGTAAAAGCCAAAACTGAGGAATACATCGACAACTTTGCCACACCATATCAGGCTGCGATGCGAGGTATGGTCGATCTGGTCATCGAACCGCAGAACACCCGTCCCACTGTCATCAACGCCCTGCAAATGCTGCAGGGCAAACGCGAGACCCGCCCTGCGAAACGTCACGGAAATATTCCTTTATAGTCAGCTGTACATCCTTTGAAAATAAAATAGCTTCGTTTGTAAACCGCAAAATAATGTCCTTTAACAGGTAACCTCATACACCTTTAAGCGGCACATTATCTTTGCGGTATTTTTTACCCATAAATTGTCCTGCTGTACTGTCTGTTGCCAGCTTCAGCAAAACTGTTATTTTCTGGAGAGAAGGAGTTGATAATCATGACCCCGGACGTACAATTTTTATTACTGCTTGCTGTTATTGCTTTACTTTTCATTACCGAACTGATTCCGCTTGCCGTCACATCGATCGGCGGCGCCGTTGCATGCGGCCTGTTAGGCTTCATCACACCCAAAGCCGTCTTTTCCGGCCTTTCCAATTCTTCAGTACTCCTATTTGCCGGCATGTTCGTCGTCGGTGCAGCAATGTTCCATACCGGGCTGGCGCAGAACATCGGGAAAAAAGTAGTCTCGGTATTCGGGACCAGCGAAAAAAGCCTGATGCTGGGTATCATGATCATCGGCGCTGTCCTGTCAGGTTTTTTGTCTAATACCGGCACGACGGCCTGCCTGATGCCTGTTGTACTGGGCATCTGCTCCGCTGCCAGGCTTCCGGCTTCCAGGCAGCTGCTGCCGCTGGCATTCGGCATCGCTTTCGGAGGCATCTTCACTATTATCGGTACACCGCCGAACCTGATCGCTTCCAACGCTTTAGTCGAAGCAGGCTTCAGGCCTTTTGGATTTTTTGAATTTGCCTGGGTCGGTATTCCTATCGCTATCGCCGGCACCCTGTACATGATGTTCATCGGCTACCGTTTTCTTCCTAAAGTCAATGCCGCCGCCGATATAGAAATCGAACAGGAATTTGACGTCAGTAATGACAATCCTCAAAAACAGCTTATTTCCGGTCTGATCCTTTTAGGCGTAGTCATCGTTATGGCTTTGAACCTGAAATTCATTACCCTGGAAATGGCGGCTGTTATCGGCGCGCTCGTCGCCGTATTGACCGGCTGCCTGACTGAAAAGCAAGCTTATGCCAGCATCGACTGGGTTTCAATCTTCCTGTTCGCCGGTATGATCTCCGTTTCATCCGCCATGGATAAAACCGGTGCCGGCAAACTGCTGGCTAAATTCTGCGTCGATCTGCTCGGCGGCACGCCTTCACCCTTATTCGTAGCCGCATTGTTATTTTTAGTATCCAGCTTTTTGACACAATTTATGTCCAACACAGCAACAGCAACATTACTCTGCCCCATCGGAGTTGCTATTGCCCAACAGATAGGCGCTTCACCTCACGCCGTCGTCATGTCGATCACCATCGGCATCGCCTGCGCCTATGCCACTCCTGTCGGTACACCGCCTAACACACTGGTTTTAGGACCTGGCGGCTATCGTTTCATGGATTATGTTAAAGTTGGCACTCCTTTGATTTTCGTAAGTTTTATCGTTTCCATGATCGTTATCCCTATCGTCTGGCCTTTCTTTAAATAAACTTTCACAGCACCTGTTCAGCAGCAGGTGCTGTTTATTTTATAGCAAACCTTTTTTTGTCTCCCGCTCCGTGATACAATAATAAAAAAGTCTGAAAGGAGCGGTCGGTTTATGGCAAAAGCCGTCTGCGGGCGCTTTGCCCCTACGCCCAGCGGCAGAATGCACCTCGGCAATGTTTTCTGCGCCCTGCTGGCCTGGCTGTCAGCAAAAAAACAGGGCGGAACCATCACACTGCGTATCGAAGACCTTGACAAGCCCCGCTGCCCTGCCGGCAGCGACATGCTTTTAGAAGATGATCTGCACTGGCTGGGCCTGGAATGGGATACCGGAGGCAGCGCCGGCGGAAAAGATGCACCCTATTATCAAAGCCGCCGTTTTGACATCTATGCCGCCTATTTTGCACAGCTGCAAAAACTGGGACTGACTTACCCCTGCTTTTGCAACCGGGCTGATCTGCACGCCGCCCAGGCACCGCATCTAAGTGACGGACGCATTCTATACGCCGGTACCTGCCGCCATTTGACAGCCGAACAGACTGCTGCCAAAGCCCGCACCAAAGACCCGGCACAGCGGCTGCGGCTTCCTGATACTGCTGTCAGCTTTATCGACGGACATTATGGTCCGTATACGCAGAACCTGGCTGCTGAATGCGGCGATATCATCCTGCGGCGCAGCGACGGTGTTTACGCCTATCAACTGGCAGTGGTCGTCGACGATGCCCTGATGGGCATCACGGAAATTGTCCGCGGCTGCGACCTGCTCAGTTCCACACCGCAGCAGCTTTATCTGTACCAGCTGCTGGGCTTTACCCCACCGGCTTTTATTCATGTACCACTGCTGATGGCTGCAGATGGCAGACGTCTTTCCAAACGCGACCGTGATCTGGATCTCGGCTTTCTTCGTCAGCATTTTGTCAGTCCTCAGCCGCTCATCGGCCTCCTTGCCTTCCTGGCCGGACTGCTGCCGGCACCTGAACCAGTCAGTGCCAAAGAACTGCTTCCATTGTTCAGCTGGCAGAAAGTGCCCCATAACAATATCATCGTCAGTGAAAAGCTTTTAAATTTATTTAAACTATAAAGGAGCAACGCTATGCTTTATGTAGTTCTCGCAACCTTTGCCGCCGGTATGGCGACAGAATATTTTTTAGGCAACCGCTGGATAGGTTTTTTCGCAGTCGGCGTACCGGCTTGCCTGTATTTTTTCTATCTGGATTATCAAAAACGTGCGGCCGCAAAAAAAGAAGAAGAAGAAAAGCGTGCCAAACGTAAAGAACGTAAACAACAGCATAAATGATAAAAAGAACGCATTGGATAATGCGTTCTTTTTATTTATCACTGTTATTATTAAATATTATCCGCAGCGCGTTTTCCGTCGCCAGACAGGAACCAAGCTCACTGCTGCCATCCTCTAGTGTGCCGTGGTAATCGCTGCCGCCGGTAAGAAATAAGCCGTATTGACCAGCCATCTGTCTGATAGCTTCTTTATCAGCCTCTGTATTTTTACGGTGTTCCAGCTCAATACCCTTTAAGCCATACCCGACCAGTTCAGGCACAAGCTCAAGATTTTGCTGCTGCCCCGGATGGGCCAATACTGCCAATCCTCCGGCTTCTGTAATCACACGCACGGCAGCGGCAGCATCCAGGTACTCAATATCGAAATCACAATAACCGCCGTTTTTAAATGTTTCATGATAAAAAGTGCCAAACATTTCTTCTACCTGCTCCGTCGCCACCAAATATTCCATAAGATGCTGTTTGTAAATAACGTGTCCGGCCCGTTTCACAAAATTCTGAGGACGGATACGAAAACCATTCTCTGCCAGAAGTGCGATCTGACGCAGGCTATTAGCCTGCCTGCGTTCCAGCAGCGGACGGCAGAAGGCCGTCACTGATCTCGTGTCACGCATGGCATAACCTAAAATATGCGCCTTCCGCTGCTTTTGAAAATCATAGGCCGAAATCTCGATTCCAGGCATCACCTTCAAAGCAGTGACCGGCGGAATATCACCGCAGCGCGGCACCCGGTCATGGTCGGTAATGGCGATATGGGTCAGCCCCTTGCTCACCGCCTGCTGGATCAGTTCAATCACCGTAGCGCTGCCGTCAGAATATGCAGAATGTAAGTGCAGATCACCGCGCATCAGGCAAAACTCCCTTCGGACATATTGAAGACCTTATCACAAACGCCTTCCATAAATTCCAGATCATGGAAAATTCCCAGCATACTGGTCTTTTCTTCTTTTAACTGCTGCAGAATATCCTTTACTAAAACTTTAGTCTTATTATCCAGAGACGCCGTTGGTTCGTCCAGCAGCATCAGCCGCGGCCGTTTGACCATAGCGTGCGCCAGATTCAAACGCAGCCTTTCACCTCCGGAAAAGGTCTGCGGATAAATATCCCACAATTCCTCCTGCAAACGAAAATAATCCAGCATTTCCTTAGCACGGCGCTCGGCCTCGCCGGCGGCGACGCCGATCTCCAGCAGTGCCGACATAACATGCTCTTTTGCCGTCGTACGCGGCATCACATTCAGAAACTGAGCCACATAACCGATTTCATAGCGGCGCAGCTGCAGCATCTGCCGCTCGTCGGCCTGAGCCAGATCAATAGGCCCAAAAGCCTGACTGTTATAAACGATCGTACCCTGCAGCGGCAGATAGGTACGGTTGATACATTTAAGAATGCTCGACTTACCGGCGCCGGAACGCCCCACTATACCGATAAATTCACCCTCATGCAGCGTGAAACCGATGTCGCGGCAGCTCTTGATAGTTTTGCCCAAATTATGCAGATAAAAATTTTTCGTTAGCCCTTCAATGGCAAGTATCTCCATAACTCCTCCTAAACCCTGTATTCCAACTGTGAAATAACCTTGCCGTCAACCAAAGCGTGAGTAATAACAGGATAACCGTCTAAAATCTTGATAATCAGCAGATCGGCCTTTTTTCCCACCGCCAACGAGCCATAATCGTTATCGATACACATCGCTCTGGCCGGATTCAGCGTCAGCTTATTGACGATTTCCGGCAGCGGCACGCCGTGCTGCTTATGCATAATGAAAATACTGTGCAGCATTGCCGCAGGATAATAGTCGGAGCAGAGAATATCGGCGCAGCCTTCCTTGACCGCTTCTGCCGCAGATAGATTGCCGGTATGTGAACCGCCCAGCAGAATATTAGGGGCTCCGACCACTGTAGCCAAACCTAACTGCTGTGCTTGCCTGGCAACGTCGATCGTAATTGGAAATTCACTGATAGCAACGCCCAGCTCCTTATTTACCTGCAGCTTGGCAGCAGTATCGTCATCATGTGACGCTGCGGGGATTCCGTTAGCCCTGGCCAGTTCCGCCAGCTCATGCAGCTGTTCAAAGCTCAGGGTCCGTTTGTTTTTATGATGTTCCAGCACGCCCTCAAACCCCAGCGTTGTTACAGTTTCGCCGTGATAAGCGGTAATAGTTTTGCGGTAAGTCTCGATATTGCGGTACTGCCCCTGCCCGGGCGTATGGTCCATAAACGATATCTCATGCACTGTTTTTTCCCGCAGCATTTTGCTGACGATATCAAACGCTTCCAGATTATCGATCTCGATCCGCAAATGCAGACGATGATGAATAAGGTGATGACGCTCGTGGATATTATTGATCAGCTCAGCCAGCTTCAGCACATTTTTCTTATAGCGCAGCTCCGAAGCCCCAAAATAATCGTCCTGGTAGAGTGATATCGAATGGTAGATCGTTGTGATCCCCTGATTGATCAACTGCCGCTCGATCTCCTTCAGTCCCATCTCGAAATCCATCACGCTGGTAGGACGCGGCTGAATGATCTGTTCGATCTTGTCAGAATGAGTATCGATAAAACCGGGGCAGACATACCTTCCGTGCGCATCGATTTTTTCATCATATTGCCCCAGATCTATAACATCCTCTGCAAGAATATCGATAATACGGTCATTTTCCAACACCAGCACTTTATTTTCCAACACCTCGGCAGGTGTGATCAGTTTACCATTATAAATAGCTGTTTTCATAGTCATCCTTTCCCGCGGCAGCGCCGCTGTTAGAGCAATGAGTGTACCAGCTGCTGTGTATAAGCATGCTGCGGATCCTCTAAAATCTGATCGGTAAGACCGCTTTCCACTACCTGGCCATCCAGCATGACCATCGTCCTGTCTGCCAGCATCCTGATCACTGCCAGATCATGCGAAACCAGAATGATCGAAATATTATAACGGCTGCGTATTTTCCTGATCAGGTCTAAAACCTTGGCCTGTACCGAAAGATCCAGCCCGGTGGTGACCTCATCCAAAAGCAGCAGCCCCGGATTATTGGCCAGCGCCTTGGAGATCTGTACCCGCTGCTGCATACCGCCCGAAAAATTTCTGGGCGGTTCCGCACGCCTGGAAGTCAGTATCTCCACCGCTTCCAAAAGCTCCACTGTTCTGCCGTCCATAAAAGCTACATTACGGTTGCCGGCGGCAATGATCTTTTCAGCAACATTGGCAGCAGATGAATAATCCATACGCAGACCCAGCAGAGGATTCTGATAAACCATCCCCATCAGATGATTTTTGATATACCGGCGCTGCTGTGAACTGGCGCCGAAAATATTGACCTTTCCATCCTGATACTGCTTCAGAAAGGCACTTCCTCCTGTTACTTCATGATCGAAATACAGACTTTTCATCACGCTGGATTTTCCTGAGCCTGATTCACCGACAATGCCTAATACTTCTCCGGGATAAACGTCAAAGGATACATTGCGTACAGCCCAGACAGTACCGCAGCGGGGACAGCGATTCTTTTCCAGCGGCTGCCGGCTGCTGCAGTACTCGCAGCCGTTGCCATAACGCAGCAGCAGATCGCGCACCTGTAAAACGGCCTCTTCTTTATTCATCATATCTGCCGCCCCTTTCCGCGCACAGCATCCTGCTCTTTTACATATTCACGGAATTTCTCAGATTCTTTGACTCTGGAAGTGGTTTCCATTTCACAGCACCCCGCCAGCACCGTGATCTTCTCCCTCAGCAGCGGCTGCAGGCAACAGGGCAGATGCTCAGCGTGATAACGATGCAGCGCTACACATTCGCGGCACTTCCCGTGCCATTCGCAGCGGCTGTAAGGACAACTGCAGTCCAGCACCTCCTGGCTCTCCAGCAAGGCCCTGTTTTTTAATGTATCTTCATAATATTCCTCTTTAGTACGCATCAGCAGTCCGCCTCCTTGCGCAGCCTTCGTTTAGAGCAGTAACCTGTATCCGAGCACTGATAGCTGACAGCGCCTGTCTCTCTGTCGATAAGCTCGTCAAAATAAACATTTTCCGCTCCACATAAACGGCAGCGGCGACCTTCCATATGTTCGATCTCAAAAGGCACATCGTCAAACGCCAGCGACACGACCTTTGTATGAGGCGGGATCGCATAAATTTTCTTCTCGCGCCCTGCTCCGAATAAATACAGACATTCCGACTCATGCAGTCTGGGATTGTCATATTTCGGGATCGGACTGGGGTTCATAACATATCTGTCCTCAACAGTAACCGGATATTCCGTAGCAATCGTGACCTTGCCATATTTCATAATGCTTTCATAAAGCTGCAGCCAAATGCCCGTGTAATCTGCTTCTGCATGCATCAGCTTCGTTGCTTCCTCGCTTGGTTCTATCACCCGCAGCGGTTCCGGCAAAGGCACCTGAAAAACCAGCAGCTGGTCATTACGCAGCGGTTCCTCGGGTATACGATGACGCGTCTGGATCAGGGTTGCTTCCGTACTGTCTGTAGTAGTCGCCACATCGCTGCACAAATTGATAAATTTCTTGATATTGACAGCGTTGACACTATCGTCGCTGCCCTGATCGATAACCTTCAAAACATCACGCGGGCCGATCAGCGACAAAGTGAGCTGAATGCCTCCCGTCCCCCAGCCGCGCCCTATCGGAAGTTCGCGCGAGCCGAACGGCACCTGATAACCGGGTACAGCCACCGCCTTTAAAATACTGCGCCTGATTTCCCGTTTAGAACCTTCGTCCAGGAAAGCAAAATTATATTCAGGATTCATGCTCCGGCTCCTTTCTGGTCTTGCGTACGCTGTCCAGCTTAGACTGGAAGGTAACGTAATGCGGCAACTTCAAATGAGAAATAAAGCCGTTCATCTCCAGCGAATCACCATGCAGCAGTACAAATTCTTCATCCTGTGCAGGAGCAGGCCCTTCTGTTTCCAACGACGCGTCCAGCACCGCCATCGAGATCGCCTTGTTTTCGTTCCGCCCCAAAACTGCGCCGTAGCCTACTGCCAATTTCAGTTTCTTATCGTCATCCTCAGGAATAAAGCCCTCTACTTCCGTCAGCAAAATTTCACCGATGCAGATGCTTTCCGTCTCGTCAAACAAATATGGTACTTCCAGCTCCACATAGCCGCAGCGCAGTTCACCTACAGTTGGATGTACGGCGCCATAACCACGGATCGAACTATACGCCAGTCCGCCGATAAAGCCCCCGTCAGCCCGGGTCAGAGTCTGCAGACGCGCGCTTCTGTCAGCAGGGAATTCCAGAACATTCTTCGTTACATCCACAGGTTCCATATCATCGATCTCACAGCTGTCGATCAATCCCTCTGCCTTCAGATACTCCGAAACCCGCGGCAGCTTTACTACCGGCACAGGCTTCGCCTCTTTAAGGCAGCACTGACGCCGGGCGCATAATTCCACTGCCGACGGCTGTTTAAATTCAATCAACCGATGTGTATAATCATAGGTCGCTCCCAGAATCTGTCCGCCCTGAATATCCTTAAAGGCTGCCGAGATCCTGCGGACAGCGCGCATCTCTGTCCCGCTGGCCGGCAGGGTATAATAATTGCGGCTCAAAGTCGAACGATAAGCCCGCAGCAAAAACACTGCTTCTTCGATACTGCCTTCCGCCTGTTTCAAAGCCAGTGCCGCATAAGCCGGCGCATATAAGCCAGACTCGCTCATTACCCGGTCCACTAAAAGGCCCAGCTTTTTTTCTATCGCTTCTACTTCCAGCTCTTTAAAAGTACTGCCGCGCATACAATGCAGCAGCCTGATGCTTTCCTCTATTGCTTCCTGACCGCCGGAAACTGCCACATAAGCCATCTGTTCACCTGCTTTCTATTCTTGTTTTACGTGGTATACCCATCAGGCAGCCCCGCTGATCCAGCACAAAAAAATCAAGGCCCAGCGGATACTCATATTCCTGCTCATCACGTTTCCCCAAAGCCGCCTGCAGTTCCGGGCACATAATGATTTCCTGGACAGCCTTGATCCCGGGCCCGCTGATCCGCTGCAGCTTGCCTGCCTGCAGATCCGCTGTGCACAAAATGACAGTCGCGCTTTTATGAGGATCGCGCAGTGTACCGCACTTAGCAGCCTGTACTGCTTCCTGCCAATCCGCATTCTCCGTCACAAAGATATAATCCGCTTTACTCACAGCAGCTGTTTTAGCCAGAGTCAGCTCAGTAATTTTCTCTGCCAGCGCAGGAGAACCGCAGACTGCAAAACTGACCTCATTGTCCAAAAGCACTGCCGCCACAGTCAGCGGCATGGCATAAGCTCCACCCAGTTTCCGGGCCAGAGGTCCCAGCTCAACGATGCGTCCCGGATTGCTCAGCGCTTCCAGCAGCAGACGAAAAGCAGCCTGAGTGTCATATACAAAATCAAATTCATAAGCTTTCTGCATTATCTTTACTCCTGATCCATAGTCTGAAAATCAACCATCGTTTTGGCATACAATCCGTTTTCCAGTTCCTGTTCCCGCTGCTGCCGCATAGACAGCCGCTGCAGCACTGTCTTCAGTTCATCCAGTTCGCTGACCTGCCTGTTAAAAGCAGCATCGATCACCGCCATGGAGCTGACTTTGTCAAAATCATCACCCAGCACAACAGCTGTCCCTTTAGTGCCGCCCAGTTCCACAACTGTATCGCACACCAACGCCTCACCCAGATAAAACAGACTGTTTTTTACCGGCTCACGCAGCTTGATCATCGCCAGTGTTTTAGCAGGCGCCTTCACAACGCTGACACCATATTTTTCAGCCAGCGGCTGAGCCAGCTCACGCAGCATACTGCCATCGGCGGCCGCCATAATACGGAACAACTCTTTTTTCTCCATAACATCACCCTTTATCTGTCAGATATAGTTTTTCTTGATTGTTGTAAAAACCAGCTCCACGCAATAGGCAAATACAAAAACCAGTACGATCGCCAGCCCTGCGGCCCCAAACTGATAGCTCTGGATATTATTCGCAATCGCAAAGCCGATTCCGCCGGCACCGATCATCCCCAGGATCGCTGATTCAGAAAAATTTATTTCAAAACGCAGACCAGTCCAGGCCATGATCTGCGAAGCTGCCGCAGGCAGTATCGCCGACAAAAAAATATGCAGCTTACTGGCTCCTGTTGCCTCAAGCGCCTCGATCACTTCCTCAGGCACATCTTCAAAGCTTTGCGTAAAAGCCCTGGCAAAAAAAGCTGTGGCATGCACACACAGTCCTACAATGCCCGCAGCAGGCCCCAACCCCAGACAGACCAGCGCCAGCAATACCCAAACCGGTGTCGGTACGGCACGCAGAAACGTAAAGAACGCGCTCAGAGCATACGTCACAAATTTATTTTTCATCAGGTTACGGGCACCAAAGGCAGCTAATACCAATCCCAGCAGAACGCTGTAAATAGTTGCCAGCACAGTTATTGCCACTGTCTGGGAAAAGGCCTCCAGCGTCAGCCCAAAATCGTGAAAATCCAGCAGCGCCAGCAAACCAAAGGTCTTCCCCAGATCAGGCAGTCTGGAAATAAGCTTCAGCCAATCCAGCTGCAGATAATATAACGCCACTATCGAAACGACTGTTACAGCTGCTAAAAACCAGCGCAGCTCACTATCCTGCCCGCTGCGGGCAACACGGATCCTGCCGTTACTGAACTCAAGACACTGCACCCTCGCCTGTACAAAAGTCTGCTCCATTTTATGTCAACACCTTTCTTCGCAGATAATTAGTTAAAAATTCCACCATAATGACCATCGCCGCAATAACCAGAATAATTCCTGCCGCGCCGGCATAATTAAACGACTTGATATAGGAAAACAGCACCAGCCCGATCCCCCCGCCTCCTACCATTCCCACAATAGTCGACGCGCGTATATTAAGTTCGATGCAGTACAGGAACCAGGCGATAAACTGTGTCAGGCAGGTCGGTACGATACCCTGACAGACCTTCTGCCAAAACGTACCGCCGCAGGCCGTCAGCCCTTCCATTGCATCACAGGATACCTCGTCGATCACTTCAATAAACGCTCTTGTCATAAAGGCAAAGGTCGAAATCAGCAAAGCAATAAAACCAACCCCGGTACCAATACCCAGTGACGAAAAAAGAATAAAAGCCCAGACCAGTGTCGGGATATTCCTCAGAAAAGTGGCAAACCCCCGGATCGTTCTGGCCAGTCCCTTCCATGGTGATAAAGAAGTGCTGCCGAACACAGCGAAAAGAAAAGCAAACACTGCCGCAACGAAGCTGGACGAAACCGCCAACGCAAAAGTTACAAGAATCGATTCTACTACTACCGGCGAAGCATTGAAGCGTGGCGGCAGGAAATCCTGAAACAGAAATTTCCAGAATTCTCCCTGTTCCCAAAGCACCTCCAGCGGATTAAAACGGGAAATATAAGTCGCCAGGCAGAACAAAACCAGCACGACCACTAAAAACCAGGTATAAACCTGTTTTTCACGGGGATTCATTATACTTATTTTTTCAGGCATAATTTTCACCCTGCTTAATGATCAGATTTTCCATCGAAGTATTATAAATTTTCTCTATCACTGCATTATTCAGCTGCTGCGGGGTTCCGTCAAAAATCATTTCTCCTTTTGCCAGACCGATGATGCGCGTAGCATAACGCATGGCCACATCCAGCTGATGCAGATTGACGATACAGGCAATATTACGGCGCTGCGTCATCTGATAGATCAGATCCATAATGATTTTAGACGCATTAGGGTCCAGTGAAGCGATCGGTTCGTCACAAAGAAGCAGCTTCGGTTCCTGCATAATCGCCCTGGCAATGCCTACGCGCTGTTTCTGACCGCCCGACAGATCACTGGCACGGTTATATAAACGATCGCCCATCTCGATTTCCTGCAGCAAGTCAATCGCCTTACGTTTATCCTCTTCCGTATAATTACCCAGCATCCCGTCCAACGCCGACATATAACCCAAGCGCCCATGCAGCACGTTCTGCATTACCGACAGCCGCTGCACAAGATTATAATGCTGAAAGATCATCCCGACTTTACGCCGCAGCAGCCGCAGCTTTTTGCCGGACGCACCGGTAACTTCCTCGCCGTCGATGTATACATGACCTCCGCTGGGGACTACCAGCTGATTGACCGTTCTCAGCAGAGTGGACTTGCCCGATCCGGAAGGACCTATAACAGCGACAAATTCTCCGGCTCTGACCTCCAGACTGATATCATGCAAAGCGCGGACCTGATTGCCATAAACTTTCTCGATATGCTCCATTTTTAAAACCGTGCTCATGCTTCCTCCTATAAAAAAGGCCGGACAGCGCCGGCCTCTGCTCCAACTTATTTACTGCTGCTCAGGGCTTTGTTCAGATCAATGATACCTTTGTAATCTTCAATACTGCATTCTACGAAACGCTTATCCTCTGCACCCATTACCCCTTTGTAGTAAGCGGCATTGTCATAGCTCAGGATAAAGTTTTTTACCTTTTCCTTCACTTCTGCCGGCAGCTCCCTGCGCAGAGCCATCGGTTCGGACGGGATCGGATCAGAAGCGAAAATAATTTTAACGTCATCTTTGCTGACACGTCCCGCATTGATCTCAGCCGCCAGAATTGCATCAGAGATAGGAGCTACCTGCACATCACCCTTGACTACAGCCGCCAGACCTGCTTGATGCTTGCCGGAAAAGCTGACTGCCTGGAAAAATTTGCCATTAGTATGCAGATCATCCATCGAAAGCTTCTCACCGGGAAATGCTTTCATAATCGCCGCTGAAGGGATCAGATTGCCGGAAGTTGAATTCGGGTCAACGAACGCCATCGTTTTCCCTTTGATGTCCTGGATACTATTGATATCAGTATTCTTGCTGCTCGTAACCAGAACAGACTTATAAGTCGCGTTCTTTTTATCTTTATCCTTGGCAATCATCCCGATCGGTTCTGCACCTGCACGTTCATAAGCCAGGCAGAAGCTTAACGGTCCAAAATAAGCCATATCGGCTTTACCGGTACGCATAGCCTCAATCACCGCATTATAATCGTTAGATACCAGCTCTGTGACCTCCATTCCCAAAACCTTGCTCAAATCGCCCGCCATACCTTTTCTGGCATCGGCATTTTTATCTGTCGATTCATTCGGCAGATAAGTGATCACAAATTTCTTTTGCTCAGACTGACCGCCGCAGCCGCTGAACAGCAAACAGCTCATTACTGCCAGCATCAGCAGGGCGCAGACCTTGAATAATTTTCTTGATTTCATTTCCTTCTCTCCTTTTTCACAAGTACTGAAATTTTGCTTGCATCTGGAAACACTGTCATCATAACAAAGCTTTCTTTGCTTTGAATTAAGAAGGCTTTAAGTTCTTGTAAAGAATTTCGCCTTTCTTTAAAGGTTTGTTAAAGCATGACCCTTAAAATACCCGTGAAAATAAAAAAAGTCCGCAGGCTGACATACATCAGCCTGCGGACTTGCACTTTTTAAATTGTTTTAAGCTGTTAGATCTTTACATCGATCTGGGCCGATACGCCCACACCCTGCACGCGGTTGATACCGCTGATAGCGACCTTATCGACCGGGATCAGCGCTTTCGCACGGAAGCTTTTAAAGAAGGAAGCCTCCAGCTGCAAAGCAGCCTGACATTTATCTACCTGCTCCTTCGGTCCCGATACCTGAGCAGCGCCGGCATAACTTCCGTCACCCACGGTAATGATCGGCACTACCTTGGTAGCGTAATCGCTGGAGATAGGATATTTTGCCGTCAAAGTATTGATAGCGCTGTTCAGCTGGTCGGCAAACTGGCTGACCAATAACGATACAGCGCCGCCTTTAACTACGGTACCCAAAATACCGGCCTGCGCCGGAGCCGTTCCCTGTCCCAGTAAAAATCCGCAGACCAGTGCCGCGGCGATCCATTTTTTTCCCTGCATAATATTACCTCCTCTGCCTGAATCATTTCAGATTTATCGTTTCAATTCGACATCAACAAACAAAACTCTTGCTCTTTTGCAAATTGTTCACCAAGAAATCACAAAATATTTCTCCTGCCGATAATTTTATGAAACTTCTGCATTTTACAAACTGCCTGTTTTGCGATACGATAGGTTTAAGAAGATTTTACAGCGGCAGCATTTGCCGCAGCAAAGGAGCTGTTATTATGGAACAGTTTAAATATTACGCACCTACAAAAATACTTTTCGGTAAAAATACCGAAGCCGAGGTTGGTGAACTCTGCAAAACACAAGGAGCAAGCAAGGTCCTGGTACACTTCGGAGGCAGCAGTGCCAAAAAATCCGGTCTGCTTGATCGTGTCTGCGGCGCACTGCAGGAAGCAGGACTGCACTATGTGACCCTGGGCGGCGTTGTGCCCAATCCTCGTTTAAGCAAGGTTTATGAAGGTATTGAAATCTGCAGGCAGGAAAAAGTTGATTTTATTCTCGCTGTAGGCGGCGGCAGCGTCATCGACAGTGCCAAAGCCATTGGTTATGGGATTACCAATCCCGGCGATGTCTGGGACTACTACAGCGGCAAAGCGCCGCAGGCCTGCGCCCCTATCGGTGCCGTCCTTACTATTGCCGCGGCCGGCAGTGAAATGAGCAATGCGTCAGTCATTACCAATGAAGACGGCTGGCTGAAACGCGGACTGCAGTCGCCCTATGCCTACTGTAAATTTGCCATTTTAAATCCCGAGCTGACCTGCACTCTGCCGCCCTACCAAACAGCCAGCGGCTGTACTGACATCATCGTCCATACTTTAGAACGTTACTTTACCAAACCCGGCGTCACCTCCCTGGCCCTCACTGACGGCATGGCCGAAGCTCTGCTGCGCAACGTCATGCGTAATGCCCGACTGGCTTTACAGAAGCCTGCCGACTATGACGTCCGCGCCGAGATCATGTGGGCAGGCACGCTTTCCCATAATGACATCACCGGCGACCGCAGTCAGGGCGACTGGGCTTCCCACCAGCTGGAGCATGAATTGGGCGGTATGTTCGATATTGCTCACGGCGCAGGCCTTGCAGCGATCTGGGGCAGCTGGGCCCGCTATGTGCTCAAACAAAACCCCTGCCGTTTCGCGCAACTGGCAGTTAACGTACTGAATGTTCCCTACAGCTTCGGCAATGACGAAAAAACAGCGCTTGAAGGAATCGCCGCCATGGAAGACTTTTTCCGTTCCATTGGTATGCCTACCTCGATCAGCGACATGGAAATCGAACTCACCGACACCCAAATCAAAGAGCTGGCACACAAATGCAGCTTTATGGGCAGAAGAACGATCGGCGGCTTCGTCACCCTGAACGCTGCCGATATGGAAAATATTTACCGGATGGCCAGATAAAACAGCGGCTATACTTGCTGCAGAAACTTTTACCCTCTTTAAAACACAAAGGACAAGCAGTTAAACTGCTTGTCCTTTGTGTTTTTTTACTCTGCCGGCGTTTCTTCATCCTGCAGATTCACTTCATCAAAAAGCACGGGCTCGATTTTTACTGAATTATTCTCCAGCTGTATTTTACGATTTTCTTCAATATGCCAATCCCTGTCATTGACCAGGCTCTGTTCCCACGCCTGCACAACTTTTTTCTGAAGGCTGGTCAAAGTGGCAGTATATTTGTCATCTGTAGCGGGAGCCTCTGGTTTAGGTTCCGGCTGAGTACCGGATTTTACCACCAATGTGCCTGTCAGCTGCAGCGCATAGCCGTCCTGCGTAGAATACAGCAGCTCGCCCAAATCATATTCACCGGCTGCCAAACCATCTAATCCCAGGATTTTATCAGGGTCTACATTTATACCCAACTCCTGCAGTTTGGCAAGCAGCGCGGCCTTAAAATCACTGCCAGCTGCAGCTTCCAGCCTGCCCACATCACCGCTGATTTCCTGCAGAAACGGCTTCAGATACGGTGCCGTCTGTTTTTGATCAGTCTGCCAGACTTTTTTATCTTCTTCTCCCAGCCCATCTGCGAAAGCCTGATTGAACTCTGCTTTCGTAGCATATACTGTTCCTTCACCGTATTTTTGGTAACCGCTATCGGTGAGGAAATAGGCATTCCGGACGGCAGAAACTGCTTCTGTATCGGACGCGCCCATAATTGCATCTACGTCAGCACTGCCGCTGACACTGCCGGTATTATAAGCATTTTTGATACTGGCATAGTCTAGCTCCTCATCATTGCCGTCATAACCGGCAACACCGCCCACATTATCCGCGCCCTCGACAGCGCCGGTATTGTACACACCGTCAACCAGCGCATTGGCATTAGCGCCGCAGACCCCGCCGACAAAACTATCCCCTTTAGAATTACCGCTGGTGATAATACCTTTGTTAGAAGCATTTACTATTTTCCCGCCATTGGTATTATAACCGGCAATACCGCCAGCGAGCTGCTGATCTGCAGAAATATTGCCTTCATTCGCTGCAGCTTCAATTAAGCCGCCTTTATTGTTACCAACGATACCGCCTATATAACCATTGCCGCTCACATCACCGCTGTTAAAGGCCTCGATGACCGATCCTTTTCCATTCGCGTTTCTGCCTACGATCCCTCCGGCAGCAGAAATAACACCGATAATATTACCGCTGTTCTCAGTGTTCCTGATACTGCCGGAATTTTCCCCAACGATCCCGCCTACAGCTACGCCGCCAAGGATAGCGCCTTTATTAACAGCATTTTCGATAGTTCCCTTATCTATGTTATTGCCGCTGATACCGCCTACCGAATTGCCACCCATTGTTCCCTCTTTATATATCTTAACGTCGCCTTCGTTGACCACATCTTTTATTGTCCCTTTATTGATCCCGCTGATCCCCCCAAAACCGGTACTGTCGTTCACATTGCTTGTAACAGAGCCTTGATTAACAGCGTTTTCAATAGTTCCCTTACTATTGTTGACACCGGCGATGCCGCCGAGATTTCCCCAGCCAATAACAGCACCAGTGTTTTCAGCGTACTTTATAATACCAGTTTTGTTCCCGTCACCATTACTGCTGGCAATGCCGCCAACACTACCGCCATTTGTTGCCGTGATACTGCCGCTGTTACTGACAAATTCCACCGTACCATAATTAGTGCTGGTGATACCACCTACCGAAGAATTACCTTTGACAGCGGCTTTATTGGCAACATTACGGATCAGCCCCAGGTTTTTTCCTGCTATGCCGCCGACGCTGCTTTGTCCGCTGATACTTCCGGAAAGTGTCAAATTCGTTACACGCGCGCTTTCCGTCAGGCAGCCAAATAAACCAACATACGATTCGCCGCTGCGCTCGATCGTTAAATCACTGATAGTATACCCCATACCGTCCAAACTGCCGGTGAACCCGCCTTGAAATCCACTTGGGGTTCCCATGGGCAGCTGTTTTAAAGCGCCAAGGCACGCAAACCCCTGACCGCTGTTCCAGCTGCTGGTAACAGAAGCATCTATTTCGTTAGCCAGCATATAATCGCCATTGACATAACTATATTCAAAATTTGCACTGTTTTTTTCGGTTTCATAATTATTATTGATCGCCTGCAGCTCATATACGTCATGTACCAGCATACAATCAGTAATATTTTTTTCACTGCCATCTAAGGCCGCTGTGACAATGCCCAAGCTGCTGGCTTTTGTGCCGTTGCCCTTGCTGTAATCGCTGACAGTATGCCCCCCGCTGCCATCGCCTACATCAATGGTAGTCTTATCCGTCACCTCGTAGCCGATGTTGATATTGTCCTTGGCCTTTAAACTGACTTTACCCAGGTCGCCGCCTTGTATCTGCAGCGTATCAGCCTTGATGATCGAGATATTATTACCTTCAAAATTTATGGCGTCAGCAGCGATCGTTCCTAAATTAACAATATCGGCCTGGATTTTGGCAATACCATCGGCATCCAAATTTCCCAAAGTCCCGTTAAAGCCTTTACGGGCCTCTTCCGGCAGACTTCTTGTCGATGCTGTCAGGCTGCCTACATTGACCTCTGCCGCGGCACCAAACAAGATCCCGTTGGGATTGAGCAGGAAGACATGCGCGCCGCTGCCATTCAGCTTACCGAAAATCTCGCTGCGCTGGCTGCCCGTCACATAATTTAAAACGGCCTGCATATTTTTAAAATTTACTGTTTCTCCCTGGGCTATATTAAAGCTGTCCCAGTCTATAGCCAGATTGCCGCCGTTGCCGGTAATATCCATTGCACCGCCGCCATGAGAGCCGATACTGCCACTGCCGCCCACGACCTGGCCGCCCTGCGGCAGGGCATAGCCCCAGTTTGGCAAAAGCAGCATGCCGCCGCTTACAACCGTGACCATGATCTTTTTATATAAAAGCATTTTCTCATTTTTCATCTTCACACAGCTCCTTATCCTTGACCGATATTAAAACAGTTTGTAGGCCAAAAACCATAGCCTGCCGTTTTTATCGCTTTCTTCACTGGTAAACTCTTCACTGCCCAGCTTGCGCGCATAGTCAAGCCGCAGATAGTAATCGTCAGCCTTGGCGTACTGCAGGCCCAGTCCCCAACCGGCCAGACCGCGGTGCTGACCATAACTTTTAGACAGCTCGACTTCGCCCCAATCCACATAAGCTGCCAGAGTCAGATCAGGTACGGGAGTGGCATAACGCAGTTCTGCCGTAGCCTGGTAGCCGCTGTCGCCGCTGGCTTCACCCTGCGGATAAGCCCGCACACCGTTAGCGCCGCCTAGAACAAACTGTTCGCTGCCATCCAGATCTTTGCTGGCCAGCTGACTGTGGAAATTTACATGCAGATTCAAAACATTGCCTAATCTGCGGATATGATTGACGTCAGTATTGAATTTGTGATAGCTGCCTTCCGTGTAGCTGCTGGCATCGTCATAACTTAGCCGTCCCGCATAATATAAAGCGCTGTAGCCAGTATAACTGCCGGCACCTTTAATATTGCCCGCTATGCCGGCATACAGTGCATTACTGTGTTTTTTTGTATCGATGCCAAAGGTGCGCAGCTCATCTTTCAGCTGGCGGTTATCGTAGCCATAAACTGCCGCCAGGTGATCAGAAGCAGTATTTATCAGCGGCGTACTGCCATAAATGCTGAAAGTTTTAGCCCGTCCGACCGCGTCAAGGATATTATAAAAGCCGCTCAGCGTATAATCCATCAGGCTATAGCTGACGCCCATTTTTGTCCCGCGGCTGCCGACCGGCATTTCGTAGCCCAAATTATAGTTATGCAGGTTATCATTTGAAAGCATCCCACCCAGAAAAAATTTATCGCCGATCCTGCCGGGATTGTTGATCGTTGTCTGAAAGCCATATCTGTATCTGCCGCTGTATTTATTGCCATAATTATCAGTGTATAAAATCGTCTGCTGCGGTTTATCAGCCCGAAGATCGATCACAAAATCGCTGGTACCATTGCCCTGCCCAGCCCGCAAAACACCTACGGCTGTAACGCCGGCCAGATCGTTGATATTATTCAAAACTGTTTCCAGCCGGTCTGTACGCAGCAGCTCTCCCTTTTGCAGAATCCCTGCGGCTTTTTCTGCCTGTCCTTCCGCAAGAGCCGAAGTATTATTGACCTGTACATAGCTTAACCGCCCTAAGACTATTTTGACTTCAATGATACCGTCAGTGATTTCCTGCTGCGGCAAAAAAGCAGTAGCAACCGCATAACCCTGTCCGCGCAGATACGCAGTCAACTTATTGACCGCCTGCTGCAGTTCATTAAAATCGACTTCACGTCCGCAATAGCTTTCTACCAGCGCAGCCAATACGTCCTGCTGGATAGCATCTTCACTGGTAAAGACAAAATTCTGCAGATAAAACTTTCTGCTGCCGCTCACATCAGTGTTTGTTTCTTCTTTTGTCAGGACAGCCGTTTTATCCCCGTCCGCTCTATTTTCTTCCAAAGCGCGCAGATCCCCGCTGCTGTTTGGCAAAGCTGTGGCAGCCGAAGCGCCGGCGCAGCTCAACACCAGCATCAGGCTTATGATTTTAGTTTTCATTTTTATTCTCCTTACACCATCAAACATTTATTTTGGGAAATATTTTTAATATATCAGTTATATTGTTTTATATTATACCACGTCTGTGCCCCCCACAAGACACGTTAAATTTTTAGTAAGATTTACTTTTTCTGCCGCGTTAACGGGTACGCGGCCGGCAGCAAACTGCCCGTCCGCTATTTTCTGTATTTACGTCGAAAAATAGACTTCTCAAAAATAAAAAAGCTTTCTTTTCCATTGGATAAAATCCCATAAAAAAAGAAAGCTAAAAAACACAAAGACGCGTCTGCCAAAAGGCAGGCACGTCTTTTTTACTGCGCCCTAACGCATATTATTTACTTTTGAATCAGTTTCCTACGCCGGCGCCGTAATTATCAGCCTTTGATATCGCCGGCCTCTGCCACCATCAGCTGATCGACAAACTGCACCCTGACCGGTACTAAAAGCTTCTGTCCCGGTTTCAGGTTAGTATTCGCCAGCGCATTGGTTTCGCAGATACGGTAAATGACTTCGCGTACATCTTCGTCCTGATCGGCCCAGCGGTCAGCGATAGCCCACATGGTATCGCCTGTATGTACAGTGATCTGTTCGTAATGATAAACAGTATCATCCTGTAAAAAATTATAGCCTGTATATAAAATAGTGGTCATCAGCATTAATACAAACAACTTCTTCATAACTCCACGACCTTTCAAAACATCTGTTCGTTAAACATATAATAAACCGAACTGTTTTGTTTGTCAAGAGTTTTTCTAAAAATTTGTTCGTGTTTTAGGGTTTTAAGGCGAACGTTTCTGCAATCAGGCGAACAGATCTAACCACGCAGCACCCACATATAAAACGGCGTCGTTATTACTGCCAGCAGTGTACTGACCACCGTCAGCATCGCCGCATACTTGTAATCGCCGCCATAAACCTTAGCTACAATAGAAGTGTTCGTCATCGCCGGCATAGCCGCCTGCATAACAAATACATCGCTCATCAATTTCGGCAGCGCAAAAAACGGCAGACAGACCATAACGCACAGCGGACAGATCACAAACCTTCCCACCATTGCCGCCGTCAGCTCTCTGTCAAATTTGATCTCGCTCCAGGACGCTTTACTGATCGCGATACCGATAAACAGCATGGCCAGCGGCGTCGTCATTCCGCCCAGATAACGAAAAGAAGCTTCGATCGGCATCGGCAGACGCCAATCAAGCATTACTAAAATAATTCCTGCCAAAAAACCTAACAGCGGCGGGTTCAGAACCACTTTCAGAGTCTTTCTGCTGAGCCACGGTGCCGCCACACCGGCATCAGACGCCATATCGTGCACTGCTACGACCCAGAACATCGTAGTATTGACCATATAATACAGCATGACATAAGGAATACCTTCTTCACCGAACAAAGCCAGCGTCATCGGCAGGCCGATGAAAATAGTGTTGGAAACAAAAAAGACAGTACAGAACACGCCGACCCGGTCACGCCGCACCTTCAGCAGCCGTGCTGCCGCATGGCCGATAAAATAGCCCAATGCCATGGAAATGATCGGTACCGGCAGACCGCCACTCATCTCGATCAGCTGATCGTGGCTGAAATTGACCGTCAGATTGACGATCATATAGGTAGGCAGGCAGACCTTGGTCACCAGCTGGGCCACAGCCGAGCTGAAGCTTTCAGAAAACCAGCCCTTACGGGACAGATAAAAACCGGTAGCTATCATAATAACGATAGTCAAAATCCCCTGCAGTGCATGTAAGATCGCTGCCATAAAATCACTTCCTTAAAAATAAAAAACACCGAAGCCTTCGCCTCGGTGCCGCTCAAATCAGTTTTTGGCCTGTTTCGCTTCTTCCAATTTATGCTTCATCCAGTCGATCATGGCCAGTTTGCCGAATTCATGCCAGGTTTTACATTCAGTATTCCTGGCAATATATTCGTTCCATTTATCCTGGTTCACCTGTTCTACCTCCAGCAGATTCATGATACCAAAGCCACTACGCCAGATCAGATCGTCCATCGAAGTGTATTTGCTGTTCTCGGTCAGGAACTTATCGTTGAACAGCTCCTGAAAGCTGACTTTGGCTAAGATCTTGCTCAGCTCCTCGTCCTTGGTGAAGATCTCCAAATACGCTTTAAACTCTTTTTCAATATCCATTGCTGCCATAGGTCCATCCTCCGTCTATCAATTATTAAAATATATTCGTCGACGCAGTTTTAAATCCTGCTTATTTACCTATTGTACCACAAATTTGGCCGCAAAAAAACCGCTGGCACAGGCCGGCGGTTTTTCTGTAAAACTATTGTGATAAAAAGGAGGAGTGGAAAATTTTGACAGCAAAATCAACTGTCAGTGGCCGCAGTCGTGACAGCAGCCGGTACAAACATCTATGCCTTCGGTAGACATACCGTTTTTGACCTTGTAGTCATAAATAGCGGCACGCAAGCCGTCAGCTGCCAGGTTGGAACAATGCATCTTGACCGGCGGCAAGCCGTCAAGCGCCTCGGCAACTGCTAAATTAGTCAGTGCCAGCGCTTCTTCGACCGACTTGCCCTTGGCAAGTTCCGTCGCCATACTGCTGGTAGCGATCGCCGCACCGCAGCCAAAGGTCTGGAAGCTGATATCGGTAATGATATTGTCCTTGACCTTAATAAAAATCTTCATGATATCGCCGCATTTGGCGTTGCCAACCTCGCCGACACCGTCAGCATCGGGCATTACGCCCACATTGCGAGGATTCATAAAATGGTCCATTACTTTTTCACTGTATGCCATAAGCTGCACCTGCTTTCTTATTTGTGGTAAAGGGGCGACATCGCCCGTAATTTTTCAACTATAGGCGGCAGTTCCGCCAAAACATAGGCCACGTCTTCCTCGCTGCTATCTTCCGACAAAGTCAGCCGCAGCGAGCCGTGGGCAATTTCATGGGGCAGGCCTATAGCCAGCAGTACATGAGACGGGTCAAGCGAACCCGACGTGCAGGCGCTGCCGCTGGAAGCCGCAATGCCCAGATGGTCTAAAAGCAGCAGCAGGCCTTCGCCTTCGATATACCTGATGCTGACGTTCACATTATTAGGCAGCCTGTCGGTTGGATGACCATTCAGGCGCACCTCGGGAATCTTTGCCAAAATCCCTTCGATAAGTCGGTCACGCAAAGCGCGTGTTTTTTCGGCGTTGGCCGCCATATTTTCTTTAGCGTAAGCTGCCGCCATACCCAAACCTACGATACCGGCTGTATTTTCAGTACCCGCTCGCAGTCCTTTTTCCTGGCCGCCACCGGCGATCAACGCCGGAATACGCACGCCCTGACGGATATACACAGCGCCCACGCCTTTGGGCCCATGAAATTTGTGTGCAGTCAAAGTCAACAGGTCGATATTATCTGCGGCCACATCGATGGGGATATGCCCCGCCGCCTGTACCGCATCGGTATGTAGCAATACCTTATGGGCACGGCACACAGCGCCGATCTCCCTGATAGGCATCAGTGTCCCGATCTCGTTATTGGCATACATCACCGAAACCAGGATCGTATCAGGACGCAAAGCAGCTTCTACCTGCGCCGCACTCACTCTGCCGAATTCGTCTACCGGCAGATATGTAATCTCAAAGCCTGTTTTCGCCAGCTCCTCACAGGTATGCAGCACCGCATGATGTTCGACCTGGGTAGTGATGATGTGCCGGCCTTTTTTGGCATAGGCAGCTGCCACGCCTTTGATCAGCATATTATCGCCCTCGCTGCCACCGCCGGTAAAAATAATTTCCTTGGGCGACGCGCCGATCAGGTCGGCCACCTGCTGCCGGGCAGTCGCAATAACCGTCGCGGCACGCTGCGCCACCTTATAGATACTGGAAGGGTTCCCATAATTTTCTACCATCACCTTGGCCATAGTCTCGGCGATCTCCGGCCTGATCTTAGTCGTGGCCGCATTATCTAAATAAACTTCCCGCATAGCGATCCGTCCTTTCATATTTCCTAGTTGTTTAGTATGATTACATCTTCAGTATAGTAATTCCTACTAATTTTGTCAAGTTTCCTTTGTGAACTTTTTGTGTGAAAAAAAATTTTTTACTTAGCTATTGAATTCCTAGTAAAGTAGTAGTAAAATAAGGGCAAGCTTTTGAAAGGACGTGTATCTATGAAAATCTCTACCAAAGGACGTTATGCTTTGCGGCTGATGCTGGACCTGGCTTACAATCATACCGGCAGCTTCATCCCCATTAAGAATATTTCCCAGCGGCAGGATATTTCTGACAAATATCTGGAACAGATCATCACGCAGCTGAGTCGCTCCGGACTTGTCAAAAGCGCACGCGGAGCCCAGGGCGGCTATATGCTTTCCAAAGAGCCCCAGGACTACACCGTAGGCGAGATACTGCGCCTGCTGGAAGGAAACCTGGCGCCGGTGGCCTGTGTAGACGACACTAAAGATGCCTGCACCCGGGCCGACGAATGTGTGACCATGGAAGTATGGCGCGAAATAAAAGACGCCGTCAATAAAGTAGTCGATAACATCACCTTAGCTGACCTGGTTGAGCAGCAGCGGCAGAAATGTCGATGTTGCAGGTAAGGACCGTAAGCAGCACTATTATTTTTTAAGAAAGGTTTTGATATCATGACTAACATTGCCCACAGCTTGACCGACTTGATCGGCAACACTCCGCTCCTGGAGCTGACCAACTATAACAAAAAATTTGCCCCTAAGGCGACTATCATCGCCAAATTGGAATATTTCAATCCGGCTGGCAGTGCCAAAGACCGTATCGCCATGGCGATGATCGACGCTGCTGAAGCCCAGGGAATCCTGCAAAAGGATTCCGTCATCATCGAGCCCACCAGCGGCAACACAGGCATCGGCCTGGCCAGTGTCGCTTCGGCACGCGGCTACCGTACCATCCTTACCATGCCCGAGACCATGTCCGTCGAACGCCGCAACCTGCTTAAAGCCTACGGCGCCGAACTGGTACTAACTCCCGGCTCTGCCGGGATGCAGGGGGCTATCGATAAAGCCGAGCAGCTGGCAGCCCAGCTTCCCAACGCTTTTATCCCCGGCCAATTCATCAATCCGGCCAATCCGGCCATCCATAAAGCAACCACAGGCCCCGAAATCTGGCGCGATACCGACGGACAAGTCGATATCTTCGTCGCCGGCGTCGGCACGGGCGGCACCGTCAGCGGTGTCGGTGCTTATTTAAAAGAACAGAACCCGCGTGTCAGGATCATCGCCGTCGAGCCCAGCGCTTCGCCGCTGCTTTCCGGCGGTCAACCGGGCCCGCACAAGATCCAGGGCATCGGCGCCAACTTTATCCCCAAAAACTTTGACCGCAGCGTTGTCGATGAAGTTATCGCTATCGATGCGGCAGATGCTTTCAGCACCAGCCGCGAGCTGGCGAAAAATGAAGGCCTGCTGGTCGGCATTTCCTCCGGTGCTGCGGCCTATGCCGCTACGCTTTTGGCGCAGCGACCCGAAAACGCCGGAAAAAAAATCGTCGTCATGCTTCCCGACACCGGTGAACGTTACCTGTCCACCCCGGGCTTTATCGGCGACTGAATCAACTTTACCCTCTCCTGACAAACAAGCGCAGAGTACACCTCTGCGCTTGTTTTATGGTACTATTTAAACCCTTGGCGAGGTATTTTCGAGCCTAGTGTTCATACGTGCCTTTATGGTATAATTATTTTATTAAATACGCGTCAATACGCATAAACGGAAGGATTGATTTTCATGGCTGATTTAACCCGCAGTGAAGCCTGGGAGCTGCTGACAAAATATAATAAGGAACCTTTTCACCTGCGGCACGCGCTGACGGTAGAAGGCATCATGAAATACTTCGCCAAAGAACTGGGCTATGCCGACGAAGCAGACTTCTGGGCTCAGGTCGGCCTGCTGCATGATCTGGATTTTGAAGTTTATCCTGCTGAACACTGTCTCAAATCACAGGAAATCATGCGCGAACACGGACTGGACGAAAGATTGATCCGCGCTACCGCCAGCCACGGCTACGGCCTGGCGCAAAACGATATCGAACCGCAGCACCAGATGGAAAAGGTGCTGTTCGCCATCGACGAACTTTCGGGACTGATCGGCGCCGCTGCCATTATGCGCCCTTCCAAAAGCGTTATGGACCTGGAACTGAAATCAGTCAAGAAAAAATACAAAGATAAAAAATTCGCTGCCGGCTGCTCGCGCGACGTTATTGAAAAGGGCGCTGCCAACCTGGGCTGGACCGTCGACGAGCTGATCGAAAAGACTATTCTGGCTATGCGCGAAGACGAAGCCGCTATCAACGAAGCCTGCGCTTCCTTTGATGCCTGAACGAACGAGGTTTTATAATAAATTATGAAGAAAAAAGTTTTAGTCGCCATGAGCGGCGGCGTTGACAGCTCTGCCGCGGCTATGCTCCTGCAGCAGCAGGGCTACGATGTAACAGGAGCCACGCTGCGTATGTTCTCCAACGAGGATCTGGGACTGGAGCAGGACAGTACCTGCTGCTCACTAAGCGACGTTGAAGACGCCAAACTGGTTGCACACAAGCTGGGCATTCCCCACTATGTCTTCAATTTCAGTCCCTGCTTCAGGCGCTGCGTCATCGACCGCTTTATCAGCGAATACGAAGCCGGCCGTACGCCAAACCCCTGCGTCGACTGCAATAAACACATCAAATTCGGCGAACTGCTCGATCGCGCCCGGTTGATGGACTGTGAATATCTGGCTACCGGTCACTATGCCCGCATCATTTTCGACGCTGACAGAAACCGCTGGCTGCTGGCCCGCGGCGACGACCACGCCAAAGACCAGAGCTATATGCTTTTTAACCTGACCCAACAGCAGCTGGCGCATATCCTGCTGCCGCTGGCAGATATTACCAAACCCGAGATCCGCCGGATGAGCGAAAACCGGGGCCTGGTAACGGCTCATAAGCCGGACAGTCAGGATATCTGCTTTGTCCCAGACGGCGACTACACCGCTTTTATCGAACGCATTACCAAAAATAAACCGCGCCCCGGTAAATTCATCCACCAAAACGGTCAGGTGCTGGGAACGCACCAGGGACTGATCCACTACACTATCGGTCAGCGTAAAGGTTTGGGCATTGCTTATGAATACCCGCTTTATGTTATTGATAAAGACATTGCCAGCAACACAGTTATTTTAGGCCCTAATGATGCTTTGTTCCAGAAAGCTCTGCTTGCCGAAAACTGTAACCTGATCGCGATCGATAAGCTGGAGGCGCCCCTGCGTGTCACCGCCAAGACCCGTTACCGGCAGAAAGACGTACCGGCAGTTATCGAGCCGCTGGCGGACGGTAAAATCAAAGTTACCTTTGACGAACCGCAAAGAGCCATCACCCCAGGTCAAGCCGTAGTATTTTACGACGGCGATTACGTAGTCGGCGGCGGTATTATCGCCGCGCCGCTGAAGGAGTAAGAAACATGAAATTCTTTCTCGCCGCTATCGTCACAGCAGCACTGCTCGCTGAAATAATCCCTGTTTGGGCCGCTGACCCAGGCAACGATAAAATCAAAAATAAGGCTCCTTCTGTCCATACAGAAGCTGATAACAGTAACGGACATCCGCCTGAAGGCATCAGCATCACGCCGCAGACACAGGCCCAGAGGCTGGCAGCAGCTACGGCTAAAGCACAGCCGAACGCCAAAACACCGGCTGATACTGCATCCAATGCTACCTCCTCTGTCGATTCGGATATCAAAACTCCGCCTGCTGATATGCAGCCGGAACCAACCAAGCCGGTGATCAAAAAAATCAAGCCACCGATCCCTGAGGAAAAACCGCTGCGCGTGATCTGGCCGCAGGACTTTTATTATTATTCCTATAACGGCGATCCTTATTACAGCCTGTCGCTGCCCAAGGATTTCGGTACTGATACCCTCGCCGGACTGCCTGCTGCAGGTCCCATGCTGATGCGGGCCCAAAGCAACACTGTTTTGATGACCTTTGCCGCCACAGAAAATGATCCTGTTAAAAACCGGATCTTCAGCGAAGCGCTCAAAAACAGAAGCGAGATACCGCTGCCGCCATTAGGACCGAACGAAGAATACGAATATATCCCAGCCCCGCGTTATACTTACAATACTGACCCGGCGCCGCTGGAGCTGCCCAAGCAGATCACCAACGTCAAAATAGTGGATGCTGGCAGCGGACGGACAGCAGAAAACCTGATCGTTCAATATCTTTATCTCAGCTGTACGGCCGACGGACAGCATTGCATGGCTGTACTTACCCACAGCGAACGCAATCAGAAAGCCTTTGACGGACTGTTCGTCTTTCCTTATGCTGAAAAACAAAATTATATACCGTTAGTTACCTTCACCGCGCAGAGCCTGCGGGTGAGGAAATAAACAATAAAAGCTGATAAATAGAAGCGCTTAAACGCCTATATTTATCAGCTTTTTAATTATACTATCATCTATTTACAACAGCCCGGCCGGTATATACCAGTTTCTGGCATCTATTGGCAGCAGATCATTGGCAAAACAGATCACGCCGCCTGCACCTAATTTCAAGGCCCGTTCTCCTTCTGTCACCGGCCGCAGGATATCAAACTTCTTCGTTTCTTTCACCGGGCTGGAGCTTTTGCGGATCGCCAAAGGATGTATGCTGCCATCAACATTCAGCACAAGCTCTACCTCCCGGCTGTTAAAGTCACGGTAATAACCAAGCGGCGGTATCTGTCCGCAATTACTGAAGCTCTTGTAGATCTCCATTACCGCCCAGGTTTCCAAAAAACTCGACGACATTGCCCCTGCTTCCAAGATCTCGGCATTACTCCAGCGCAGCAGATAAGCAGCCAGGCCGGTATCGGTAAAATATACCTTCGGCGCTTTCACACCATATTTTAAATTTGGATGCATGAACGGCTCCAATAAATATACCAGCCCCGCCGCTGCCAGTACCTTCAGCCACTGCTTCGCCGTTGGCGCAGTGATCTCCGCTTCCTTGGCCAGCGCCGCATAGTTGATCATACTGCCGGTATAGCTGGCTGCCGCACATAAAAACCGGTAAAATTGCAGTTCATCATTGACCTGGGTCAGCGCCCTGACGTCACGCTGCAGAAAGGTCTGCACATAGGAAGAGTAATAGTTGTTCCAGTCCTGCTCTGAGGCATTGTTCAGCGCCGGCATACTGCCGCGCCAAATCTGCCCAAACAAATCACGCATCGGCAGTATCTCAGCTTCCTGCGCCCGCTGCAGTAAAAATTTTTCTTCAGGCACAAAAGCTCCCGCACCAAGACCGGCTACTTCGGCATGACTGAACCCTAGCAGATGAACGATAGCGATCCTGCCTGCCAGGCTTTCTGTGACGTTTTCCATCAAATCAAAAGCATGCGACCCTGTCAGCCAAAAGTCACCGTTATTGCCATGCCCGTCTACGTACATTTTAATGTACGGCAGCAGCTTCGGCGCCATCTGGATCTCATCGATCAAGAGCGGCGGTTTATACCGCTGCAGAAACAGCCCCGGTTCCGTCATTGCCAAGCTGCGTACGTTGATATCGTCCATCGTCACATAAGTCCTGTTGCCTTCTGCCAGCCTGCGCAGCAAAGTCGTCTTTCCTACCTGACGCGGCCCAGTAACCAGAAGTACCTTACAACAACCGCTCAGTTTTTCAATTGTCGTCTCCAAATAGCGTTTGATATACATTCTAAAATCTTCCTATCTTTATTTTTACAAAATACTGCTTTTACTTACTGACCGTTGCTCTGTAACTCTATCAATATTCCCAGCGCAAGCCTATAGCTACCAGTTTGCTGCTGTCACTGCGTCCACTGGTATAATCCGCATTTTTGATTTTGGCATATCCAAGTACGCCATCCAGATACAAAGACTTATTCAGCTTTTTCGCATAGGTCAGCTGCACTTCATGTACACGCGGATTACTGGCAGCAGCACGGTCCATATCCATACTGGTATATTCCAAACCGATCCTGTCGCCGTTAGCCAGATAATGGCTGATACTGCCATAATATTTCCTGGTATTTTTACCCATGGCATCACCCAGAATATCGTCTTTATAGGTCCAGCCATTAACAAGATACCAGTGTCCATACCACCAATTATTAGTATCACTCAGCTCCAGACGCATATCCCAGCAACCGTCACCGCCAAACAGCTGCGGGAAATACACACCGACACTGCGGGCATGCTCACTGGGGAACCCGCCGGCCTGATCTTCGCCATACAAAGAGCCGTAAAGCTGGACACCAGGAAAACGGTAACGCAGGTCTATACCGCCAATATCGTTCCACTGGTCGTCACTCTCGGCATTATCACCCAGTATCCAATGCTTATTTAATGACTTGAACATGGATACACGTTCAAGTCCTAAAGACAGGTTATCTGTCGGCACTATATCAACCCTTACTCCCAGCAGTCCGGCATGATCCTTTTCACGCTGCCAGTTTGCTATCCCGGCAGTATGCGCTTTGTCTGCCCGGTTACCTTCCAAACGGCTGTAAAAAACGTTGACATTAGCTTTGCCCAGAAATTTTAAAAATCCGTTATCAAAGGTGTGCGGTTCCAGCAGATTCAACTTGAGCATCGCCTGCGGCGTGGCATTGTTACTCATGGCAAAGGGAGCTTTCCCCCACTGCACAGCCTGCTTGCCAAGTTCTATCCCCCAGACGCCCAGATGTGTTTTTACGTAACCTTCTTCAATACTGGCGTCACCATGCTGGTCTTTATCATAGCTGAACCTTGGCGTCAGGCTCAGAGCCAGATCTTTATTCAAACTGCCGGAGATCTCTGCTGCGCCGATAATATTAATGCCGTCGCCATACCTGTAGCCGTTGTTATTGCGGTTCAGCGGCTGCCAGGAAGCATTGATACCCTTACGGTAGCGATAGGAATCCTGCCGCATATCGCCATAAGCCAGCCTGGCTTCGACAGCACGCAGCTTGATGTTGCTGCCATAGTCTGTATTTGCACCCTGTAAATAAGCAATTTCTTCTGCCAGATCGGCGCGCATTTCTTCATAATAAGTTTTCAGATAGCCTGGCATTGGTTTCGTCTGTGCTTTATGCTGTGCTTCCATGATCCATTTTGCCATATCCAGACGGCTGTAAGGTCTGGTGCCTGTCGGCATGTCTTTGATATAACCCATTCCTTCCAGCTTGTCGATATAGCTGTAATATCTGCTGTCCAGCGGCACATTTGCCGTTACCAGCGGCGACGCTGTTGCCATACTGGTAGCTGCTGCCATTGTGGCAACTATACCTGCCATTAAAAACTTATTCATCGTCTGCACGCTCCTTGTTTTATTTCTTTTTTACTATTCTACTGTTACCGATTTAGCCAGATTTCTTGGTTTATCTACATCAAGGCCTCTAGCCAATGATATATAATAACTTAAAAGCTGCAAAGGCACTACAGCCAGGCTGGCCGCAAAGCATGGCTCAATCTGCGGAATATAAGTCACAAATTCTGCTGTATCTTCAATTTTATAATTACCGACGGTCGTAAGCCCCATGCAATAAGCACCTCTGCTTTTTACCTCTACCAGATTAGATAAGGTCTTTTCATACAGCTCCGGCTGCGTCAGCACGCTTACTACCAGAGTCCCGTCTTCAATAAGGCTGATCGTACCGTGTTTAAGCTCTCCGGCCGCATAAGCTTCAGAATGGATATAGCTTATTTCTTTCAGCTTCAAACTGCCTTCCAGGCAAACGGCATAATCTATCCCGCGACCAATGAAAAAAATATCTTTGGCATTGGCATGTTTGGCAGCAAACCACTGTAACCGCTCTTTATCTTCAATAATCTTATTGATCTTAGTCGGCAGCACGGCAAGCTCTTCCAGATAACGCTTATAGTCAACATCACTTACCGTTTGTCTGCACCGTCCAAATTCAACTGCAATTGCATAACAGGCAATCAGCTGCGCACTGTATGCTTTGGTAGTAGCAACTGCAATTTCCGGTCCCGCCAGAGTATAAAATATTTTATCAGCCTCGCGGGCGATGCTTGACCCTACAACGTTAACTATCGCCAGTGTTTTTATACCACGCTGCTTTGCTTCCCTTAATGCTGCCAACGTATCGGCCGTTTCGCCGGACTGACTGATCACGATCACAAGTCCATCCGGGTCCAAGATCGGGTCACGGTATCTGAATTCACTGGCCAGTTCTACACGTACCGAAACCCGAGCCAGCTTTTCTATAACATATTGTCCTACTACCCCTGCGTGATAGGCGCTGCCGCAGGCAACGATATAAATCTGGCTGATACGGCCAATCTCGCTTTCAGTAAGACCCACACTAGATAAATCAAGTAGTCCGTCTTTCAATACAGAGTTCAGTGTATCACGCACAGCTTTAGGCTGTTCATGGATCTCTTTCATCATAAAATGTTCAAAGCCAGCCTTTTCGGCGGCTTCGGCATTCCATGTGATTTCTACCAATTCCTTATCTATTTCTTCTTTATCCAGATTATAAAAGGTTGCTGTGCCCTGCTGCAGTCTGGCAATTTCCATGTTGCCGATATAGTAAACATTGCGGGTATATTTTAAAATTGCCGGTACGTCACTTGCAATATAGGTTTCACCTTTTTCTACTCCTATGATCATCGGGCTGTCCTTACGGGCCGCAAAAATCTCTTCCGGATAATCTTTGAACATCAAGGCCAGGGCATAACTGCCGCGAATCCGTACCATAGCGCGGCTTAACGCTTTTACAGGGTCCGCTGCGGCATCTTTTTTATAGTAATAATCTACAAGCTTAACTGCCACCTCGGTGTCTGTCTGAGAATTAAAAGCATAGCCCTTTTTAAGCAGTTTCTCTTTCAGTTCCTGATAGTTTTCGATAATACCATTATGGACGCCAACTACGGCGCAATCATCTGAAATATGTGGGTGAGCATTCAGCTCGCTGGGCTCACCATGGGTAGCCCAGCGAGTATGTCCAATACCGCATGTGCCCTCAAGCATCCGGCCTGCATCTGTTTTATCTGACAAAGCCTTTAGCCTTCCTTTAGCTTTGACAACGACTACATCACTGCCACCGCTGCGCACAGCCATGCCTGCGCTGTCGTAACCACGATATTCAAGCCTTGACAATCCATCCAGCAACACCGATGCCGCCTGCCTGCAACCAATATACCCAACAATACCGCACATGAACCATATCCCCCTTAAAATTCATTACTTTTTCCAACTCCAACAAACTTCCAAATAGATATTTAGCAAATTATTTTTTCAAACAACTTATTATATTAATTCTACCGCTTTACAAAAAAATTCTTAGCATTTTGCACCAATTTTATAACCTTTAAAGTCCTGTCATATCCTAAATACGTAGCAACCTTATGTCTCAGCTTGACTTTGCAATACTTACTACGAAGTTCGTGAACGCTTAACTCTTTATCCGCAAAAATAAAATCTCTTATTTCCGGCCTTTTAGAAGGCTGTATTAAGCACAAATTTGTACTCGTTGCTTCTTCCAAAGGTCGTTCCCATAATTTCAAATAACGCTTAATCTCCTCAAAATATTTCAAAGCCGTTTCATTATTGACCAACAAAACCGATATGCCTTTTTGTTTAATATTTTTATTTACTACTTTAGAATCAACACCGATGTAATCTCCTATAGTAAAATCCGCTACTCTTGGAATATTAGCATACTTGCATTTATAACAACTTTCCCGATATATAGCAAGTTGCATATAACAGCTAAGATAGTCATTATCTATACAATCAACATAAGAGATTTTGCTGTTGAGAAAAGAGATTTTGCTGTTATACTGTTCACTTAATTGTTCTTTATTTCTGAATTGAAAGTTAACTACCGGTGAATTTTCTTTTTTCCCAAGCTCATCCAAATACTTTCTGAATAAAGCCTGTGGCGCAACCCCATGACACACCAAATCAGCAGTAATTAAGTTATCATAATGGGAATTACCAAGAACAGCATACAATCCAGCAATTTGACAAGGCGTTCCTACATATAACACTTTCTTTCCTGCTTTCAACTCTTTTTCAGCCTCTTTATAAGTATTAGCTGTATTGCTTTGCACATACTTCGATCCATGTAATAATTGCAATTCTTTTTCATTGCTAACCTTTATATGTTTAACGTTAAATCTAGTATCCATCGTCGCTCCAAAAACAACCCCTTCACTTTGTAATATCGGAATTGCTAAAGCAGCAAACGCACCGCCGGAAGTACTATTCTTCAAAACATTTGTGTCCATATTTTGCGCCGCATAAACTTTAAATACAGCTTTGTTTCTGTTCAAAGAATTATTACTCGGACACATCTCTTTGCATTTACCACAGTTAATACAACTCATGTCATTAATCACTGGCATAATAAAGCCTTCTTCGTTAGCCTTAAGTATTATACTATTAGTAGGGCATATTGCTTTACATGCACCACAACCTGTACAAATGTCTTCATTACAAATATTATCCATCTATTTATCCCCCCTTTCAATAACATCTCTCAATGCATTTATTAAATATTTTCTGGATATTTCTTGCTCTTTTTCTAAAATAAGATTAATTTTTTTAAAACAAATAATGTCTTTATGAAAATCAAAACTACTTTTGACTAATGTTTCTTCCAGTCCTACAATATTTAAAATCGAATCTATACGTGTTTGCTGGCCGTCTTCAACCATGTATTCGCGTTTAACAACATAAAAATTAGTATTCATCAAGATTGAAAAGGCCACTCCGTGAAAAGAATCAGTAACAACATATTCCGCCTCATCAATAAGTTTTACAAACTCTAATGGTGTAGGATAACAATTATCTCCAATACTAGTACTTTTGTTACCAGTAACAATGCAGACAATTCTATAGCCTGTTTTTTTGCTAAGTTTGATTGCTACTGCTTCCCCACAGGTACTATTATTCAAAAAATAACATAGGATATATTTGCCTTGGATCAAAGGTTCTATTTTTCTTATTTTATTTTGCCAATAATTTTTACCTACCATTAAAACAGGATCAAGTACTTGTGGAATATCAAGTCCTAACTCCCTTTTTAGTAACTCTTGACCTGATTTTTCCCTCACAGAAATATATGCGAAAGATTGCAAATATGAAGATAATCTGGCTTTATTATATTTTGGTAAATAATCACAACCGAAACTGGGCGCATACGCAACTCTTTTTTGTGGAGGTGCAAATTGTAAAAAGAAAAAAGCATGGAGTCCAGGCACTGTTAATTTCCAGACCTGGTCACTGCCACAAACAAATGCAGCAAAATTACGATTTACAAAATAATTACTACTATCGTACTTTAAGTTGTTTTTATGAAAATTTTTAAAAATACCATTTATAAAATTTGGAGTTTCACCTATTTTTTTAGTTAATAATTTTCGTTCCTTTATAAACTTGATAAACAAACCCGGATTTTTTAAAAAGCAAGTACTGCTCTTTGCCAAAACCAGCAGTTTCATAAATTTATTATGCATCAGATGCATATCCAAAAAATCAATTATCCAAGCATCATAACCCCGCTCATCAATAAAATCTTGCAATGCCAGTGCCTGCAGTACGGAACCATAATTATCCCCTTTAATATAGGTTGCAATTCCAACTTTTTTCATAGTTCTTTAATATATCACCTTTCATATGTTTTTTTATTTGATTTACATACAATACATTCATAGGCATGTTTAATACGATCCCTATTTAGCCAACAATACATCCCTCCTATAAAACTATATAGCAAAGCACCTAGTGCATCACCAATTGCCCAAGCGCAGACAATAAATACTACAACCATAAGTGACTCAACTAATAAATATTTTCCAACATCAACCTTCAATATTTTACTCAAACAATACTCAGCTACACTGCTTCTAATCGCAAAAACAGTAACCATTGCAAGTACTATCAATGTCAGATTATGCAACCAATAAGCTGTAATCAACGCCAAGACAGCACTTGCAAACACTGCCGCTAAATTAACATTTAGCATTAGTCTTTCCTGTCTAAGACATTTTAAATAGGTATTGATAAGCATTTGCATCTTACATTCATAAACACAGGCCGGAAATAAAATAGCCATCCAAGAAATACTATCAACATATTTTGGCAACCACATTTTTAAAACTACGCTGAGAGGGAAATATAAAATAAGTCCTGCCAGCAAAATTGGCATTAACAAGTTTCGGCCCTTCATATAAAGGTCCGCTAATCGTGCTTTATCAACAGTCCTTAATGCGGGAAATAATACTATGCTTATAGCGTTAATGAATACCATTAGCAGACTTGATAAAGCCAATGTTAAAGAAATTTCGCCAAATACAGCCAAACTCCACTGTCTGGAAACAGAAAACCTTAAGATTCCAACTATCAACATTGAAGCAATATTGGCAAACATCAAATTTACTCCGACAAGAATATTACTTTTTATTTCAGAAAATACTGCTGCAACAGAACATAATCCCTGAAACAAGTCCCTGCACACCCACACTGCATATGATAATGCAATAATTTTTACTAAAACATCCAAATAAACCAACTGTTCAAAATATGTTAATCCGCTAATAGCAAAAGTGCAGATGGCAAATGCAAAAAGAATACGCTCAACAACAGTAATTTTAGCGTACTCGCTTATTCTATTAGTCATTTGCAAAACAAAAGTATAAAAAGACCTTAATACATTTAGCGTGCCAGTGATTGATACTGCTGTTAGAACAAATTTTAAGTTTGGCTCAGTTATATATATATATGTACCAATTATTATACATATAGCCAAAAGACTTTCTAATCCAATAAGACAGGCAATTTGTGTACCATAAAGAGTCTTATTTAAATCTTCATAGTTACTGCCACCATAACGCAAATACATCCCATCAAGCCAGCCAAAGTGAAAAAAGCCTGTATAATAAAAGTAGAACAAATATAATTGCCAGCCGCCATAATCATCAGGCAACATAATCTTAGGCAGAATAAATATCATTAATGCAGAAACTAATAGAGAAATAGCATTACTGCCAACGGAGAAAGACAAATTCCGTTTTAATATGGCTTTATTCATGCAACCATTCCTCCATCCCTAAATTAGAACCTGCATTGAATTTCTTTTGCAATATGTGCAGCACTGCATTTTTCAAATTCTTTATTTAACTTCAAAATATCACTATTACGATTCTTAACAAACACACACCATTTTGCCAGCATCGTACAATTCTCATTTAATCTCATATCATCCGCTTTAATACACAGTGCTAAACTATATTTTCTCAAATACTGCAAATTGACATCATCGTCAGCATAGTAAATATGGAGAATGGGTTTACCAACCAACATATAGCTAAAAATCTTACTTGACACATTCCTACCACTTACTTCCGCTATATTAACCAATACATTAGCGGTCTCCAACTCCAGCGCCAATTCACTTTTTGATATCCAATCATTTAGAATTACATAAGCCTTAGGATATTTATATATATTTGTCACCGCGCTGCCTGTCGTGAATAACTTGAGCTTATAATCACTACAACCACTTAACAACCGCAGTAAATAATCAGGCTCGACATAATTTCTTGTAAGGCTCCCTGTAAAGGTCAGAAGTACCCCCCTAATGTATTGCATGTGGTAGATGGTAAGGCCTCGGGAAATAATTTGCTTATAGTAGGAAAATCCAGCTCTTTCCCACTATATTTCTTTATGAAGTCAACTAATTGAACTGTGCAATCGTCACCACTATCATTAACGAGCACAAGAGCGTACGGATAGCTTGCCAATAAACTTATAGCCGGATCGTTGTTACTGACAGCTAAGTGGATGATAGGTTTACCTGTAGCTATATATTCAAATAGCTTGCTGGGAATCTGCGAAGTATTTTTATTTCCCAAAGATAACAGTAAATCTGCTTCTGATCTTGCCTTAGCCGCTACCTGAGTAGTCACCCGTCCCATTTCATGTATACAGTTACTATGTTTTGCAGCAGCTGTTATTACCTGCTCACCATTGCCAAAAGAATAAAAATGTGCTTCAAATTTATTTTTTTTAGCTGCTTCTGCCAATAGTGTTACCGCCCACTTCGGATTACGATTAATGATATCAACAGTGCCTGTATATACAACTATAGGTACTTTATTTGTTATCTGCATTCCTGAAAATCTTTCTGGTAGTACAAGTAGCGGATGCTCAATCTCCGTAAACTTACCAGTATATTTTTTAAAGTTTCGCTCTAAATACTCGCTCCAATTATGAACATAAAATACATGCTCACTTATTTCAAACAACTTTTTTTCTATGGCCCGGTTATTTTTTATTTTTTTATTCCACTTAAACCTGTTTAAAAACGCACGTTCTGCAAACAAATCAAATAGTACTGGCAGTATTTTAACCCTTTGGCTATCCTTCGCTTTATAGTCAAGTGCGGCAATGCCTGATTCCATGGGATTACAGGTTGGTATAATAATGTCAATGGGCTCTTTAATCCTATTTATGCCTTGAGTATAAGCGTCAACCAAAGCTTGGTTTATTAAATCTTTTCCCAATAACATCCTGCCTGTACGCCATATCCGCAGTAATTGCAACAGCAATTTATTATCATTTTTTACCGCCTTATAACGAAGCAGCATCTCTGGTGTAGCTATCCGATAAATTTCTTGTCCATTATAGACTTCGTTATCTGGTTCATCCAAATTAGTACGCATAGAAACTATACTTACTTTATAGTTCTTGCTAAAACAATCCGCCAAATTACCTAAACACATCCCTACTGCAGAATAGTTGGGGTAGTAGCTACCCAGAATAAATACTATATGTTTCAAAATTTGTACACCCTCCACAAAATAAGCGGTCATTATTATCTTAATTCTTATTAATAACAACTATTTTGATAAATTCATTTTTCTGCTAACTAAGTATCTAAACAAAAAATACAATGTCAATCCAAACCAAACGTAATTCCTGAAAAATGTAACTGTATCACTTCTGACAAAAAATATAATCATAGAGAAACTATATATCGGTAAAAAACCATTCAATGCATCATCATTATCTATAGCTTTATTCATTTGAGATATAATATTACCAAATATATAACCTAATATGAATAATAAAAGTAACCCACCCCAACCAAAATTGAAAAAGCTTTCTGCCACAAAAGAGGATCCTACTCCCCCATATTCAGTAATATAACTTTTAAAAACCATATCTGTGTTAAAAAAGAAATCACCTATCAACGGTACTGTTAACACATTTGGTATTACATATATTATACCTGTCAAATATGAGAGGCCTGAAACGAAAGCAACATTATTACCACTTAAACTTATAACCACCATATTAACAAATCCAGTATATCCAGTTTCAGTGAGCATACTATAAAACACATTATTTTCATTAAAATATTCGAAATAGCTTAATATGTTAAGTAAATTACCTCCACTACGTACATATGATAGCAAATTAAGACCAACACCAAAAATAAATATACATATAATCATCCTAAATATTTTTATGAATCCTTGAGTTTTAATTAAGCCTTTTCTAATAGCAATATATAACAATGTTATACCTAAACTAATCAGTTGTATTCTTGTACCAGAAAACAAGACCATTGCAAAATAGCACATTAATAGCATAATATAATTAAAATAACGTTTTTTTATTGATAAAAACAATAAAATGAAAAGCGGTACCATGAAACCACTTAAAATATTTAAAAATCCACCTGTGTAAGCTTCATTGCTAATAGTTGCACCATACCCTAAAGAAATAGTATCTTTAATTTTGTTGAAATAATAAAAGAAAGAAGGAACAATAAAAACAAATATTAACCTAAATGCATATCTTTGTACTAAACTGTTGCTAATTTCAGTTATATTTTTATTATATTTAGCACAACATAAAAATCCTTCTATTGAAACAAACTTAGATATGAAATACCCCAGTTGTAAGGATGATACTCCAAAAATTGTATAAAAATCACATACTTTAATGTTTTCTACATCTAACATGTTGCGAAAAATCGGAAGCGCAGAGTTTCCAGCAAGAAAATATACTATGTGTTGACCAAAGTAAAAGACATATGTCAACCCAATAAACCAGTAAAAAGCATCAACTTCTTTGAAATTATCTGTATTAATCATAAAATTGAATAAATATACAATTGTTGCAATGATTAAATCAAATTGAATCTGTACGCCTTTATCTTGAATATCAATTATTAAATATATAAAAAAAAGCATAAACAATTGAACAATAGCATATATAATATTGTTTAATTGCTTTTTCTTAATATTTTTTATAAGAAATCTCATTTTTTCTCCAATTTATACTACAGCACATTATACTCTTTAAATCTTCACAAGCACCTATAGCAAATATCCTTTTCTTGTCATATCCATCCAATATTTCTCTTGCAAAAGGAGTATCGGCTGCTATTATAGGACAACCAGTTAATCTGGCTTCTAACAACGGTAAACCCAAAGTTTCAATATATGACGGAAATATCAAAACCGACTTAGCATATTGTTCATATACACACTCACGCGTCATAACACCCGCAAAAACAACAGGCAACTCATACTTATCAACAAAAGTCTTTAACTCCCCTGCCAGCTTGTTTTCTGTACCATTGAAGGTAAAGATAACATTATAATCATTTATTCCCTGATTTTTTAATGCTTTACAGGCTTCCAGTATCACCCTATGATTTTTATATAATAGCGGCGTTGCCGGGTAAAAAAACGTGCGTCTGCTTTCTGTTGTATCCGCCCACTTCTTTAATTGCGTTTTATCTAATTCAGGCATCTCTACCACAATTTTATCTGGATTTACACCGCACTTTTCTACACAGGCATCTTTAATCCATTTGGTTTGCACTATGACCTTTTGCGCATCTTTCACAGCGTCAAATATAAAACTGCTTATTACATTCTGGTATATCCAAAAAATTTTATTTTCAAAAAATGAAAACTTATATTTTGCGAAAGGAAGTCCCTGATGCAAATACACTGTTTGAGGTATTCCTATACGTGGCAACAAAGTATTTTGCAGCGAAAAAACTGTATCAATTTTTAATTTTTTTACAAGCTCAGGCGCCACAACATAATCAAACCACAGTCTATGAAACCAGCTTTTTTTAATCCACGGATAGCGCAGTATCGTTATATCAGCAGTACTTGCCAGTTCAGGTGTACTAATTACAAAATAATAATGGTTACCATCGCTATTGGCTGCGTAACTGTTATAATAATCCTTTAACACAGATAAAGCTCCGCCAGAACTAGCCGCTACATCATAGACTAATACATTCATAAACTATTTTCTCCAAACCATCTTGTTAATTATACCTGTATAGCTTTGGATCAGTTTTACCACCTTAGTGCTTACGTTTTCATCTACATAATTAGGCACATCAACGCTCAAATCGCCATCTTTGTTCATGCCTGCGGCCAGGTCAACTGCTTGCAGAACCTGTTCAGCAGTTATGCTGCCAATAGTAAAGACACCTTTATCAAGTGCCTCGGGGCGTTCCGTACTTGTACGTACTGATACTGCAGGGAATTTGAAATAAGCCGCTTCTTCAGGAACAGTACCACTGTCCGAAACAACGCAAAATGCATTTTGCTGCAAGTGATTATAATCACAAAAACCAAAAGGCTGCAAAGTTCTGACCAAGGGATTAAACTTAAATTTTCTAAGCTCAATAAACTTTTTGCTGCGGGGGTGTGTACTGTAAATTACAGGCACGTTATAAGTTTCTGCCATAGTATTCACGGCATTCATAAGAGCCATAAAATTTTGCTCATTATCAATGTTTTCTTCTCGATGAGCCGATAATAAAATATATTTTCCTTTTTCAAGTTTTAAAGTATCTAACACTTTGCTATTATTAATCTTATCAATATTTTTACTTAGTACTTCAGCCATCGGCGAGCCAACAACATAGGTACGCTCTTTAGGTACGGCAGCGGCATTAAGATATCTTCTTGCATGTTCTGTGTAACACAGGTTCACGTCACTTGTTACATCTACAATACGACGAATAACCTCTTCCGGCAGGTTCTCATCAAAACATCTGTTACCGGCTTCTAGATGGAAAATTGGTATTTTAAGGCGTTTAGCCGAAATTACACACAAGCAGGAATTAGTATCACCAAGTACGATAATAGCATCCGGGTTTACTTCTGACATCAGTTCATAAGATTTTGCAATAACATTGCCCATCGTCTGCCCCAGGTTATCACCAACAACACCAAGGTAATAATCAGGCGCTCTTAATCCCAGTTCTTCAAAAAACACTTCGTTAAGTGTGTAATCATAATTTTGACCTGTATGTACCAAAATGTTATCGAAGTATTTATCACATTTCTTGATGATCTCAGACATCTTAATGATTTCCGGCCTGGTACCAACTATAGTCATAAGTTTTAACTTTTTCATTTTCCGCCTCTTTTATTAAAAATAGTGTGGGTACAGTTCTTTGTGACTAATGATCCATTCATGCATTTCCTGAACCATAATTTCATAACTCGGTACTATAAAAGGAAAATCCTTGCGGTTATTAACAAGGGATTTATCACAGATAAAATCAGGATTTTCATTAATTTGCAATTTACCGTCTTTAAAGTACTTGTTGAACAATCCCAGTAACTCATATTTGCTGATGGTGTCATTATTAACCAGATTGTATAATCCACTTAAATTGGTTTCCAGCGCTGCATCCATGGCTTTCGCCAGAGTTAATGTGGTTACTCCAGTCCAGACGGCTTTAGTGTAACCGCCAATAGGTGCGTTTTGTTTCATGAACCAGTTAAAGAGACCAATACCATTTTCGTACATATCCGGTCCCACAATAGAGTTTCTAAAGGTCAGGTTTCTACTGTCATTCACTTCTCCTAACGCCTTAGTTCGATCATAATAAGTTTCACCGTCAGGAATACTTGCTTCATTATAAGTACCCCGTCTCCCCGAAAATACGCAGTCAGTGCTCATTTGAATAAGTTTGGTTTTTATATTTTTAATAATTTTAGCTAAAAAGTGTGGTAAATAGGCATTTAGTAAAATAGCCTGATCCGGATTATTTTCAGCAAATTGGTTTAAAATACCAACGCAGTTGATAATTGCATCAAATTTACCATCTTTTATAATTCTTTCCAGTGTTGCAAAGTCAGTTACGTCACAGGTGATATTTTTTAGAAAATCAAAAGGTTTTCTTGTTAAAGCAGTCACATCATGGCCTGTCTCATGCAGATACAAGGCAATGGTGTGCCCGGCCATACCGCTGGCTCCCAATACTAATATTTGCATTTTTCATTCTCCCTTGCCGCCAACTCATCTTTTATATATTGTAAAGTTAAAAGTTTAGCTTTTATTTCTTCAACATTTAAGAGTTCGGTGTTACTACTGTTAAATTCAGTTAGCGTATTGCGTTCTTTATTGCCTTTGCTAAAGTATTTATCGTAATTCAGATCTCTGTTATCAGCCGGCACCTGGTAAAAATCTCCTCTGTCAATGGCTCTGCTGCACTCTTCATTTGTGAGCAACGTTTCGTACATTTTTTCACCATGACGGATGCCGATAATTTTAATTTCGTTATCTGCACGGAACAGTTCTTTTACCGCCAACGCCAGGTCACCGATTGTACTGGCCGGCGCTTTTTGTACCATGATATCGCCATTATGCGCATTCTCAAAAGCAAACATTACCAGTTCAACGGCTTCTTTAAGACTCATGATAAAGCGTGTCATTTTAGGTTCAGTTACAGTTAACGGTAAACCTTGCTTAATTTGCTCAATAAAAAGCGGAATAACGCTGCCTCGGCTGCACATTACGTTGCCGTAACGAGTGCCACAAATAAGCGTTTTATCAGGGTCAACGGTTCTGGATTTAGCTACAAAAACTTTTTCCATCATGGCTTTACTGGTCCCCATAGCATTAATCGGGTAGGCTGCCTTATCTGTAGATAAACATATTACTTTCTTCACGCCCTCTTCGATAGCAGCTGTTAAGACATTTTCAGTTCCCAGCACATTGGTTTTTACCGCTTCTACAGGAAAAAATTCACAGGACGGTACCTGTTTTAAAGCTGCTGCATGAAAGACATAGTCAACACCATGCATTGCATTCTTAACCGACAGCAAATCCCGGACATTACCAATATAATATTTAATTTTATTGCTTAATTCAGGATATTTAACCTGATATTCATGACGCATATCATCTTGCTTTTTTTCATCTCGTGAAAAAATACGAATTTCACAAATATCTGTTGCCAAAAATCGTTTAAGTACAGCGTTACCAAAACTACCTGTACCTCCTGTAATCAATAGTGTTTTGCTTGTAAACATATTTTATGCGCCTCCACTAATGAGTCAAGTATATTGACTGTATTATTTATATATCTTTCTTTTGTAAAATTTTTTAAAAAATATTCGCGTCCGTTTTTACCATAGCTAACAAGTTTCTCTTTTTCATCTATCATTTTTACCATGGCCATTGCCAACGCTCTATAATCGCCGGCCTCAACTGATATTCCACATTCAGAATCTTTTATAATTTCTTTTGCACTGCCATTAATTGCGGCTAGCACCGGTTTTCCAGCAGCCATATATCCTTGCAATTTAGAAGGGATAGTCATTCCAACATTACTATCACCTTTTAATGTCAATAAACAAACATCAGCAATTTGATAATATATCGGCATATCCTTTACCGGTTTTCTTCCATAAAAGACAAAATATTCATCTAATCCTTTATCCGTCACCATTTTTTTCAATGTACTTAAAAAGCTTCCATCACCGACGATATGTACTTTAAATATTCGTTGATCTTTTATTGAAGCAACCGCTTTAACGACACACTCTAAATCCTGAATCAAACCGACATTACCTAAAAACACAAAATTGAATCCTTCATGTAACATATTTGAATAATCACTTGAATATTCATCTGTTGCAAATTGTGGTATATATACCATACGTGTTTTATCAATAAAATGTACTCTTTTAAAATAATCTTGAAATGCTCCGGACTGAACGCCAATAATATCAGCACTTCTATAAATATATTTTGACACTTTATCTATAATTTTATAAATGATACTTTCTTCTTTTACACCTAATATTTTTATAGAATCTGGCCACAAGTCGCAACAATAAAGATACATCTTTTTATTATTTTTTAGTTTGTATATTATACCAGGTATTGCTATTAACACTGGAGATAACTGATACACGAATACTACGTCATAATAGCCATGCAAAGTCAAAGCTTTTAAGCTTGCACTAATACAATAACTAACGTAGTTAAAACCTAATCCCATGATCCCCTTTTTCCTTGGTTTTTCATAGCATCTTATAATTTCAACACCGTTAACTATTTCACAACGTCTATTGCCATTTAAATATTCTTTGGGTATTATCCCAGTTGGATAGTTAGGTAATCCTGTTAGAACAGTTACCTTATGGCCTTGCTTAACCAGTTCTTCACAAATATCATTTATTTGAAATTCTTCTGGATAATAGTATTGGCAAATTACCAAAATATTCATTTTTTGACACGCTTCTTTAACTCATTAGTTCCGCCTTCAACAATACCGTCAGCTTTAGCAACAACGCCAATAGTGCAAAAAAAACATTTTGCGTCTAAGAAAAAGCTCATCATTTTTACATAATCTCCATCCAGCTTTGCCTTAACATCAATTCCCAGCTCATCACGACCATGGATTTGTGCCCATCCGGTAAGACCTGGCTTAATATCATTTGCCCCATATTTATCTCTTTCTTCGATAAGGTCATATTGATTCCATAAGGCAGGACGGGGTCCCACTACACTCATTTGACCTGCAAGAATATTAAATAACTGCGGTAATTCATCCAGACTGGTTTTGCGTAAAAAACCGCCCACTTTGGTAATATATGAGGTTGCACCTTGCAACAGATGTGTAGGTGCGTCGTGAGGTGTATCAGTTCTCATAGTTCGAAATTTTAAAATATTAAAGTATGTTTTATGAATACCCACTCGCTTTTGTCTGAACAAAACAGGGCCGGGTGAATCCAGTTTAACCGCTATAGCTATTACAATCATTGGCAAAGCTAAAACAAATATTCCAGATAATGACAGAATAAAATCTACTGCTCTTTTTAAAAAAAACTTGTACATACTTAATACCCCTTCACAACTTCTCCTGCTTCGAGTTTTCTACAATCCTCTATATTGCTGCCTGCTTTGCAAATAGCGCCGGCATTTACGTGACAACATTCATTCACCAAAACATCGTGGTCAACAATAGCACCTACGCTGATAATACTACCTCTTTTTATTAAAGAATTTGCATTTACCAATGCTTTAGGTTCAACTATTGTGCCTTTTTCTATTTTTGCAGAAGGACTGATGTAAGCTGTTGGATGTATCAACACCGGGATATGGCTGTTTAGTGCTTCCAGATTTTTGAGAAGCTCTTTCCTAAATTTATTGTTGCCTATACCAACAAACATATCATATTCTTCGCAATAATCAGCCATTTCTGCAATTTTGCCAACTGCTTCAGGTGCTTTGTCGTCCAGAAAAATTATACTGGCATAAAGGTCGTTACCATCTTCATCAAGCATACTCTCAGCCACCTCTTTGACCACTTTTCCATGACCACCGCCCCCAATTATCGCAAGTTTCCTTCCCATTACAATCCCCTCTAACCTTTGTTTCTGTTTGGTGTATATGTAGGAACTACTTTCTTCAGCATTCCTACTACGTTTTCTTCATCCGCCTGTTCCAACAGCTTCTGTACCCACATATCCATTTTTTCTTTGCTGACTTTTTTGAGTTTTGCCGTAAAAATCTTTTCGTGGCAGGTTTCTTCTGTGCCGTCTTCGGCTGAAAGCAGTTCTTCAAACAGCTTTTCACCAGGTCGCAGCCCTGTGTATTTTATTTCTATGTCTTTCTCCGGTGTCAGCCCGGACAAAGTAATCAGTGTTTTTGCCAAATCGCAGATCTTGACCGGCTCGCCCATATCCAATACAAAAACCTCGCCGCCTTTGGCCATTGCTCCGGCCTGCAGCACAAGCTGACTGGCTTCGGGTATCGTCATAAAATACCGTTTCATGTCAGGATGCGTTACGGTTACCGGCCCGCCTTTGGCGATCTGCTTTTTAAAGAGCGGGATAACGCTGCCGCGGCTGCCCAGAACATTACCAAACCGTACGGCGACAAAGCGGGTTTTGCAGGTTCCGTTCATGCTTTGCACAAACATTTCGGCTACCCGTTTCGTGCAGCCCATTACGCTGGTCGGATTAACTGCTTTATCAGTAGAGATCATAACGAAGGTCTCTACGTTATGCGCTGCAGCTTCTTCTGCTACTGTTTTTGTTCCCAGTACATTATTTTTTACCGCCTCGATCGGCTGGTACTCCATTAACGGTACGTGCTTATGCGCCGCTGCGTGAAAGACTACCTGCGGTGCAAAGCAATCCATAATCCCTTTTATTCTTTCCCGGTCACGCACGTCGGCGATGATCGGTACTTTTTTCAGTTCGGGATAAGTGGCGTTCAAGTCCTGCATGATCTCATAGATGCTGTTTTCGCCTTTGCCTAAAAGCAGCATTTTCTGCGGCTGCATTTTTGCTATCTGACGGCAGATCTCGCTGCCTATAGATCCGCCTGCTCCGGTCACAAGTACGATCTTGTCTTTGAGATAAGCGCTGACCGCTGCTGTGTTGAGTTTGACAGCTTCTCTGCCCAGCAGATCTTCGATCCCAACATTGCGCAGCTGGCTGACACTGACTGTGCCATCGATAAGCTCATATACGCCCGGCAATATCTTCAGCTTGCATTTTGTACGCTTACAGATTTCCAGGATCTGCTTTAAGGCTTCTCCTTTGACAGACGGCATCGCAACAATAATCTCTTCTACGCCCAGCCTGACTACATTTTCCTTAATTGCCAATCTGTTCCCCACTACTTTGACGCCAAACATCCGCTTACCGATTTTTTTCTCGTCGTCGTCTATAAAACCGACGACATTTCTGCCGTCGCTATGGTAACGTTCTATTTCACGGGCTATCACTGCTCCCGCATCACCTGCACCAATAATAAGTACTTTTTTAAAGCATCTGTTTTTAGAAAACCTCGCACTGAACCCTGGCTTGCACGACAGATAATTATAGACTCTTAGCGCCAGCCGCGAACTGCCTAAAAATAGCAGCAGCAATACGCCGGAGATGATATACATACTACGCGGCAGCAGACTGTCTAAAAGCAGTGAATACGCATACCAGCTGAATGCTGCGCAGACAGCAGTTCCTGTAACTGCCAGCAGTTCACTGGATCCGGCATAACGCCAGATGCGGTCATAAAGCTTAAACATCAGGGCAAACATCAGCGTCAGTATAATAAATGACGGCAGCTGCATGACCAGCAGATCTAAATATTTTTCCGGCACAATTACATCAAACCGCAAATACGCTGAAAGCAGTAAAGCCGCTGCCGTACTGATAATGTCTAGCGCCGCTAAAAATAACGGCAATAATAAATGTCCCAATCCTATCATCCCTCTAAAACAACTGTCTTTCGAATCCTTAACAATACTACTGATATCTTTTCAATACCTGCGCAGCTTCCATCTCACTTCCGGTAACGAACGTCCCCCCCGGATGTACTATCGGAACCATAGTAATAGTAGTAACCATAGCCGTGCGTATGGGACAATTCTACC
>OGIA01000166.1_pt1 | contig 94048 bp, 82 predicted proteins | sample 1571671 | NCBI WGS metagenome assembly OGIA01 (sample SAMEA2582027, study PRJEB24529) | metagenome | biome: Human gut stool | place: China | collected 2011
ATTTATATTACATCCTCTTACTTTTCTTACAGCCCTGAATCTATAGGTCTTATTTTTTATGACCAGCGTAAGAAACATTTTGATGGGAATGGTATGCCAGGTGGTAGAATAGATTATATATCCAAAAATAAGATACGCTGGACTTTGAATGAGAATCTTGGTATATGGATTATAATAGAAGGCGATGAGGATGCGGAGGAAGTTCAACCCATAGGTTTCTCCGTACCTACAGATATAATAATGACTAGAATTGAATAGTGCTTTCTTATGAAATACTTGTTTCCTAAGGTGAGAACCTTCCGTCTTCCTTTTACTGCAGATTGTTCAATTTCCAGTCTGAATGGAAAAGATTGAAATTCACATGAATGTGAGTGCCTGTTTCTTCACGGACGAGGAGATATTTACTGTTAACAATTAATATTTATGGTTTATGAGAAAACTATTATTGTTTTTATTTGTTTTATGTGCTTGCGTTAGTATTAACGCACAGGTCTCCGTTGACGATTACATAGGAACATGGAGAGGCGAGAAAGGTGATACTACCTTCACTATAAAATTAGTCAAAGGAGAAACTTTATATAAAGGAGGAACTGTAAAAATATTGGGTGGTTATTCAGTCAGTGTAAAAGGGCAATATTCTGATGACTATCTTAAGATAAACACTCATCGTGTTGACGGCATAAAATGTCCTGAACAGAATATTTATATTACTGCTTCTTACTTTTCTTACCACTCTAAAGCTATAGGTGTTACTTTTTATGACCAGCGTAAGAAACATTTTGATGGTAATGGAATACCTGGTGTAAGGATAGAATACATATCAAAAGGCAAGATAAAATGGATTATGGATGAAAATTTGGGTATATGGATTAGAATTGAAGGTGATGAGGATGCGGAGGAAGTTCATCTCATTGGTTTTTCCGTACCTACTGATATAATAATGACTAGAGTTGAATAGCTCTTTTCATAAAAAATCTGTTTCTTAAGTAATAAAAAGGACTACAATGCTAATTATTCGCATTCAAGATATCTTACTGGGCATACTTGTTGTTATGATTTTCGTACATAGGTACGTTCCGGTTGATATGTCATCCTTATGGCAATACTTGCTGGTAGGGTTGGTATACTTCCTTACCCGCTCCTCTTCTGTATATGTAAGGAAGTATGCTTCTTTCTCTATATTATGCTGGGGGGTATGCGAAGTAATAATAGTTTTTCTGCAAAAATTGCACTGGACTTCCAGCAATCATGGTTGGTTTGATATCACTGGTACTTTTGGAAATCCGGGACCATTAGGCGGTTTTCTTGGAATATTATGTGCCGGAGTAGTCAATGTGATTTACAGGAGAAAAAGAAAAAATGATATTCGTACACTTGTATTGCTTTTAATTGGCGTATTATTTATGTATGGCGTTATTGTGTCAGGCTCGCGTTCAGGTCTGTTGGCGGCTTTCACAGGGATTATGGTCATTTTCATCAGAAAGATAGTATCTCTTATTCAAGAGAACCGCGTGAAAACGGTAGTGATTGGGTGCCTTTCGGCTTTAACGATTTTAAGTTCTATCGGTGTCATCCTTTATTGTCTGAAACCGGGTTCTGCCGACGGACGTCTGTTAGTGTGGCTGAATACTCTCCGACTTATATCCGATAACCCTATCTTGGGATGGGGAGCTGGTGGATGGACTGCTAATTATATGCTTTACCAGGCAGATTTTTTTGCCACTCATCCACAATCTTCTTTTATCATGCTTGCGGACAATGTGGCTTATCCGTATAATGAGATTCTGCATATCGGAGCAGAACACGGTTTGCCTGGAATGGCTTTGTTTATATGGATTATAATAGAGAGTTTTAGGGTACGTCCGTCAGACTGCCAATCGGAAAGTCTGCTTGTATCCTTTTGGGCATTTATTGTATTCTCATTGTTCTCATATCCGTTTGATATAGTTTTGATGCTGGCTTTGTTTGCCTTTCTGGCTGGCTCTTTGGAATTTCGGCCTGTTTTCTTTATCAGAATACCGCAACTAATACATAAAATATCCTTTTTCATCATGTTGACTATTCTTTCCTCTTTGTCCGTCCATTTTTATGGATTGTATAAGAAAGCATGGTATGATCCGGAACTTTTTCTCTATTTCCAATACAATCCTGAAATAATGTATATGTATTCACAAATGGAAACGGTTCCGGATTCCATGAGAAGTGATATATTGTACAGAACGTCATTCTTGTGTCCGGACAGTGAAATATATTGTCTGTTAGGGGATGAGAATATGGAGAAAGGAAATCTTGATAAATCGGAGTGGTTTTACCGTAAGGCTGTTGATATGATACCTTCGAGGATCGCCCCTAGATACAGGTTGTTTAAGTTGTATCTATCAAAGGGGGATACTATATCGGCCGTTTCTCTAGGACGTGATATATTGTCCTTTAAACCGAAAGTTGAAAGTATCAGGACCCTGAAAATGAAAGGTGAAATCAAGTCTTTTTTACATGATTATAATAACAAATAGAATGGATTTGAGCCTCTAAAGATTCATATATAGTTTGATTATTTTGATAAATCCAAAGAATAGAATTATAATAATTTGTCATTTCCATTTTATAACTTAAACCAATATCAGAAAATAAAAAGTTGGCTTATTTTTTAATAATAAAAAAGTTACTAAATCTATGCGCGTATTAGAAAGATTTATACAATAATCTGTCTGTATTGGCACAATTAACAAACCTTTTAAATTTAATACTTAAAAATCTAATCATGAAAAGAAACTATTATTTACTTTTCACAGTATTTGCTTTTCTGGTCTTTTTTTCTTATTCTTGCGTAGATGAAGACTTCTTTTCTACGACATGCCGGCATGAGTTTAATGATTTTTCATTGGAGGAGGCGAAGGCTTACTTTCGTGAAAGGAGCGAGAATCAAATGTCAAGAAGTGACGGAAGCGACGAAAATCTTCCTTTAAGTCCCGGAGATTTCGTACCTCTATGGAATGGTGCTGTACCATCTGTTATGAACGGTCTGGCTTGTTATGATATCCCTATTAGTGAGACATCTTCTTATCATGCCATCATTTCTGAGGAGCATAATGGGACAATAACCGCCAGGCAGGTCAAAGTATATCAGAAGTTGGTAATACTGAAAAACCTGAATGATGGCATGATGTCGCAATATATATTGTCCCTTATCCCGTCCAAGTCCTATGAATTGCAGAAAGGAAAACAAATACTTGAGCTGTTCACTACTCGTGGTGATAAAGGAGGGTTCTCCGGTATAGCCATATATTCATGTCTTTTCACGGGTGTGACAGCAAGGGTTGATACATATAATAAGGGAAGAAAGGTAAATGGTGTATTCCTGCTTGACACAAAGAACCATGAAGAATTAAACAGTAAGATTGAGACTGCAAAAGAACAGCTCTGTATGCTTTCTTTGCAGAAGAAAAAAAGGGTACTTAGCCGAGGGGAATATGATTATGGCTATGATATTGATGGTGGTTGGCTTGATGAAGTTATAATCACACCGGATGAGCCTTGGGACGGTACAGGTGCCGACGGCATGACCAATGAAGAATGGGCAGAGAGCACTCGTCCTGATGGAAATGTTGACCCACAGCCTGAGCCGGAACCGGAATTGCCTGAAGGGGATTATTCTCAAGCGGAAGAAAAGAAAGAAGAAAAAAATGAACCTGCAATATCTGGTTTTAATCCTGAAGAAGAGGCTAAAGTTAAGGCTGCTATAGACAATTTACATGTCAGGTTGCCTAATATTGATTTAAAGGAGATTAAAATTTTAAAAGGGGTAGGTAGCTCTGGTAATGCGTCTATAGATGATAATGGATTTATTTTATTATATAATAACTATTTTAAAAAAACTGATTCTAATGACCGTGCAGCTATTTTATATCATGAAATTTGTCATGTTCAAAATGAAGATTATAAAGTTAATAAAGAAACATTTAAGATAGAAGACAGGATGAATGAACCTCAAGAAGAAATTAAACAAATAATTTTACAAATCTTAAAAAATGATTTCCCTGATTCTTCAGATGAAGAAATACAATTTTATTATGATGATTTTCTCAACATTTATAATATTAGAAATGAAGATTTTTATATAAATGAATTAAATGCATATGAGAAAGAAATGAAAATATTTCCTAATGATGTTGTATCAGATTCTTATAAAAATGAACGACAACTAGCAACATGGGAATATGAAGAAAAATTGAATATAATTAGAAATAACAAAAAATAATTTTGATTATGAAAAGACTATTTTTTACAATACTTATCATGATTACATGCGAGTTTGTTTATGCACAAGATTATAAAGTAGAGTTTTCAATTAATAATGATAATACTATAGTTACTTATAAAATAGAAAATCATACAAATTACAAATTAGCCTTGATGAAAGGTTCTACAATTGATGATTTAATGAGAAGTTATTGTGAACTTTATTATAAAACAAAGGATGGAAGAATTACATCTAAAATTATAGATGTAATTCCATCAAAAAAAATGGGCATCAGTATTGAATCGAGTAAAAGTTATATTTATCAAATAGATCTGGCTCCTTATAAAAATTATAATATAATAAAACTGGAAGGATATTTTCGTATAATCTACAAAAATGCAAATAATGAATCTGTATCAAAGAATATAATAAAAAGTATAAATATGTAGTAAAGATGCTTATTGTTCGCATTCAAGATATCTCACTGTGCATGCTTGTCGTTATAATTCTCTTACACTGGCATGTCCCAGTTGATGTGTCATCATTATTACAATACTTATTTGTAGGGCTGGTTTATTCCCTCGTACGTTTCGCTTCTTCATATGAGGGGAGATTAAGAATTTTTTATTGGTTTATATAAAAATCAAATAATTTGTTTCAAGATGAAAAACATATTAATTTCAATTATTGCAGTTTTTATGACCTTGGGCTGTTCTTCTAATGAGTATGAGGAGGCGGCATGGAATGTTGTCAAAAAATTCAACAATAACACAACAGAGTTAACCAGCTTTTTAGAATACTATAAAACAAATGGAGACAGAGAAAAATATGAAGCCGCATGTTTTATAATAGCAAATATGCCAGGTAAATATTCATTAATAGGAGAAAATCAGATTTGCGATTTAAATGTTGTGAAATCAGATTCTCTTATATATTCACTTGAAACATCTTTTGACATAAGAAATTCAAGTCCTTTTCTGAAACAATACAGTTTTAGTCAGTTCCTTGAGTATATATTACCCTATAGGATTTTCAATGAACCGTTAGAGTATTATTGGAAATCTGATTGTTTGCGTCATTTCCATTCTGACGAGAAATCTGATATCATAAAAGCGGCAAAAGAAATAAACTCACAAGTTAAAATTAAGCTCTCAATAGAGAATTATGGTGATGATATCCAATCATATTCCGAAATTATGTCTAGTAAATATGGCAAATGTGATGACAGAACTTCTTTGCTTGTAATGGCTTTGAGAGCGAACGGAATCCCTGCTGCATATGAGTTTGTTCCTTGCTGGGGCAGTAGTAACAACGGACATTCTTTTGTTTCAATAGTTCTTCCCGATGATAGCATCTGTCCGTTGCAGAACCAGGATGAAATATCAAGTGAAAATTATGTGCATAGGAAAACGCCGAAAATATATAGGCATATGTATTCCGGTAAAAGGCCGCTAAAAGAAAAATATTTCTCACCTGATATGTTCTGCCATAATGATATAATGGATGTTACTTGTATGCATAATATAGGCAAAAGAGAGGTCAAGGCAAATATTATCGGCCATAATAATGGATATAACTATCTTTCGGTATTTTCACCTTCCGGATGGATTCCTGTAGCAAGGGCTAAATCGGAAAAATTTGAAAATATCGGTACTGGAACTCTGACATTTGCTAATGAAAATTCAATTGAAGCTATAGGACTAGGTGATGGAATCTTGTATCTACCTATATCATATCTTAATGACGGAAGTGTCATACCGGTTGGCAATCCCATGATAGTTTCTGATTGCTTTGTTTGTGAAATAGAACCTGACACGACCAACAAGGAGAGTGTCATCTTGACAAGGAAATATCCTCTTAGTTTACGTATTGTTGATTTTGCACGTCTGATGCGTTTTGGAACTTTTGAAGCTGCCAATGAAAAGGACTTTTCAGATGCTGTAGAAATTTATAAAATTAAAGAAATACCTGAAAGTAGATTGCAAACTATAGAGGTAAAGCTAGATAAGCCATACCGTTATGTCAGATACAAACGACCGAAAGGGACATTTAGCATAGCGGAACTAAGACTGCTTGATGCTGACAAAAACAAGTTACCATATGTTCCTATGGAATGTGATATCCTTATGGCAGACAAAGATATAATTAAAGTTTTTGATAATGATCCTCTTACTTATTATGAACTGAAAGCTAGCAATTTAGATATATGGGTAGGAATGGATTTGAAAAGAGCGACAGATTTTACTTTTATAGAATTCGCTCCACGGAACGATGATAATTCTGTTTACCCAGGAGATATGTATGAACTTTTTTATTGGAATCATAAATGGATAAGTTTGGGAATACAAAAAGCTAAAGACTTTAATATTAAATACGACAATGTTCCTAAAAATGCTTTATTATGGTTAAGAAATCTTACAAGGGGACATGAGGAGCGCCCTTTTACCTATGATGGCGGCAATCAGGTTTGGTGGTAATCTGTTAAATGATAACTTTAATCAAATATTTATATTTATGAAAAATCTTTTTTTATTCTTAATTCCCTTTTTGATGATTTCTGTGAATGGAAATTCACAGAATGTGATAGATGTTGATGTAGCTAAAAGGAAAGAGTACATGATTGAGACTTATAAGATAAACGCTAAAAAAGCGGATGCTTACGAGAAATTACGTATTGGACTTTTACGGGAGAATGACAAACTTAAAGAACAAAAAAATGACTTCATCACAGTTTAAAAACAAACAGAAAAAGTTATATAAAAAATATGGAGATGAGATAAGTCAGGTATTTTCAAAAGGAAGATACAGGTCATGGAGTATAATGACACAGGAACTGGAGTATTATCACATGCTGTGTGATATTAAACTTGTTCCACGGGATAAAATACGTTCTTTACAAAAGCTGGAATCTGACACTGAGGAAAATCGCATGTCAATCAATAAAAGCAGTAGTGCGGAATCCGGTAAATTTGAAAAGAGGTACAAAATGATGGAAGATCAAAAAAGGAGGATCCGTCAAATTCTCGGAACGGCTAATGGTGACTGGTATATCAATTATAAACAGATGTATTTTATTTCATTAAATAACATGGATAAATACAGAACATCTTTTAAAAATGCATATGCGATTGCTGAGATTGAAAAGAAATACAGTGCTAAAAGATCCTTGATTCTCAAAACGAAGAAAAAATATGCTGTTAGGGAAGAGGATATTCTTCTGAATGAGGAAAATAAGATTAAAGAAATATATGCGGCAGTACCATCTGATGTGGCAGCAAGATGGAAAAAAGTTAATGATAACCCAATAGACTTTGTAATGGCTTACAAATATGGTCTAGATAAGACAAAGATATCAGAATTTAAAGCTGCATATAATAACTATGCAATAAAAGAATTCAAGATACTGTCGAATAAAAAATTGTCCAATGGCGACAAGTACTCACAATTGAAACAATTGAATGATGAATTCGTAGGGCAAGTTTCGTCATTGTTTACACAGGAAAATTATACTAAATGGGAAGGATGGTGGAAATACGATTTCCAACGCAAGATGAAAAGAAAAGGATTTGCCCAGTAGATGTATTTTGAGGGAATACTTGGAGATACAAATCAGCCAACTAATTCACATACTTTTTTGTGTGTGAATTAGTTGGCTGATTTTATATTGTTTGCTAAATATCCTTGTGAAAATGGGAACTGCGTGATTCATCTTATTTTTCTGCCGGGGGCAAGATGAACCGGAATTATTTGTACAGATCTTCCGAATAATCGAAAAGCCAGTCCGCTTCGGCCAGCACTGGATGATGCTTGTCTTTTTCCGAAAGTACGGCCTTTTCAGCCGGAATCCTCCAGTCAATGCCCAGTGCCGGGTCGTCCCAGGCGATGGCACCTTCGTGCTGGGGAGCGTAGAAATTATCGCATTTGTACTGGAAAATCACTTCCTCCGTCAGTACGCTGAAACCGTGTGCGAATCCGCGCGGAATAAAGAACTGCCGGTGATTCTCTTCGCTCAGTTCCACTGCCACGTGCTGTCCGAAGGTCGGCGATCCCTTGCGTATGTCGACTGCCACGTCCAGTACCGCTCCCTTGATGACCCGCACCAGCTTGCTCTGTGCAAACGGCGGTTTCTGAAAATGCAGTCCGCGTATCACTCCATAACTTGATTTGCTCTCGTTGTCCTGTACGAAACGCACCTGGCGCACCTGCCGGTTAAAGTCCCTTTCCGAATAGGACTCAAAAAAATACCCTCTGTCGTCTTTGAATAAACGGGGCTCTATGATTACAACTCCTTCCAGAGCCGTCTTGATGATTTCCATGGTTTTCCTTAGTGTTGTTTCAGTTCTTCTATCACTTTCAGCAGATACTGTCCGTATTGGTTTTTCAGCATCGGCTGTGCCAGTTGTCGCATTTTCTCTTCGCTGATCCATCCTTTGCGGTAGGCAATGCCTTCCAGACAGGCCACTTTCAGACCCTGCCGCTTCTCGATGACTTCAATGTAGGTGGAAGCCTCTGCCAGGGAGTCGTGCGTACCCGTATCCAGCCAGGCAAAACCTCTTCCCAGGGTCTGCACCTTGAGCTGTTGTGCAGCCAGGAAATGCTGGTTGACCGTTGTAATCTCCAGTTCCCCGCGTGCAGACGGCTTGATATTCTTCGCAATCTCCACTACCTCATTCGGGTAGAAATACAGTCCCGTAACCGCATAGTTCGATTTCGGATGCTCCGGTTTTTCCTCGATGGAGAGGCAGTTGCCCTCCGGGTCAAACTCGGCCACACCGTAACGCTCCGGATCACTTACCCAATATCCGAAAACGGTCGCCTTGCCTTCTTCCTCGGCCGTACGTACCGCTTCCTTCAGCAGTGCCGTGAAGCCGTTTCCCTGGAAAATGTTGTCGCCCAGCACCAGGCAGGCGCAGTCGTTGCCGATAAATTTTTCTCCGATAATGAAAGCCTGAGCCAGTCCGTCGGGAGAAGGCTGTTCGGCATATTCAAAACGGACGCCGAAGTCGCTTCCGTCACCCAGCAGACGCTGGAAACCCGGAAGGTCATAAGGGGTGGAGATTATAAGGATTTCCCGGATGCCGGCCAGCATGAGTACCGAGATGGGATAGTAAATCATCGGTTTGTCGAAAACAGGGAGCAGTTGCTTGGAAACTCCCTTGGTAATCGGGTAGAGACGTGTGCCTGAACCTCCGGCTAAAACGATACCTTTCATAGTCAGTAAATTTCAATTTAAAATACGGGTGCAAGTTAGCGGTTTTTTGCCGAATTGGCAAAGTTTTGCCGGATAAACTTCCGGCATCAAGGATTTCTCGCTATTTTTGTAAAATTGAAACCTTATTTATTCCAATTCTAACCTAACTGAATCTATCTGAATTATGAATAGAAAACGATATTTGCTGGCAGCCGTGTGCCTGATGACGCTGGTGGGTTGCACCCAGAAGACCGAATTGCCGGAAAATCCGAAAGACCAGGAAGAGTACACGGACAGCCACGGGAACAGCTGGATATACAATGCCATGCTGATGCGCTGGGCGCTGATGCCTTCGCTGGCCAACGGCCTTTCTACCACCCATTATTATTATCCGAAGTCCGGTTCGTGGACCGATGTGAACGGCTCGCGTGTGGATCCTCCTTCGGGAGTGAAGGTGAGCAAGCCTTCGGCCGGAACAACCAAGTCGAGCGGACGGGTATTCGGTTCCAGCCGCAGTTCGTTTCATGGCGTTCATGCCTGAGTGTAATTGTCTGTTTGTTGTTTTTACTCGATTTGTATGAAAAGACACCTTATCAAGCCGCGTGCGGATTATCAGAAGAAAATAGAAGAACTGGGATTTGATTTTCATGGAGATTACTGGCGGGAAGAGGCCTATTACAGTTTCTCGGCCTCGGAGATTGATTCGCTGGAAGTAGCTACGGCTGAGGCCTACCGGATGTATTGTGACACGGCGGCTTACCTGATTGAGGAAAAGCCCGAACTGCTGGAACGTTACCTGCAGCTTCCTCCGGAAGTGGTGGAGCGTATCCGCGACTCGTGGGACCGTGACGAACTGAGTCTGTACGGACGGTTCGACTTCCTGATCGACCGTGAAGGGGTTCCCCGTATCCTGGAGTTCAATGCCGATACGCCAACTTCGCTGCTGGAGGCATCGGTCATACAGTGGCAGTGGAAGGAGGAGATGTTTCCGAAGGCCGATCAGTTCAACGGTATTCACGAGGGACTGGTGGCTTCGTGGCGCGATATTTTCCCGGAAGGGGGAGCGGTACATTTTGCCGGTTCGCTCGAAGACCATGAAGATACCGGAACGTTGCAATATCTGGCCAGTACGGCCATGGAGGCCGGATGCTCTACAAGGGTACTGGATGTCAACGACCTGATACTGAACGACGGACGCTTTACCGACCCGTCGGGAGAGGCGGTGGAACGGTGCTTCAAGCTTTATCCCTGGGAGTGGATGGTGGGAGACAATTTATAATATTATATAAGTATTTTATTATAAGATAGTTACAATATGCATTTTGCTTGTTAGATGCTTTTTAGTACCAATTTCGTATCTCTATATTCAAATTATAAGAATGAAAAGTAATATGTCAGTATTAAAGAAATGCTTTGCTTACACAATGCCTTAAAGTGCAATTGCGAAGAGATAACACGATAAATTTATACTTTCTTGTAAAAATACACTTTTGTGTCAAGCCTAATCGGATTTGCTACTGTATCTTTGTAACAATAAAAAACAATTTTATATGGAGAGATATAGCCGAAATCGTATTTACATCAGCGATGAAGAACAAGAAAGAATTAAGCATGTACGTATTTTGCTGGGTGGTGCCGGAATTGGCAGTATTATAGCGGAGTGCGCCTTGCGGTTTGGATTTGAGAATATCACCATTGTTGATGGTGACAAAGTAGAGGAGAGCAATCTAAACAGACAGAATTATGTAAAAACGGATATTGGCAAGTACAAGGCGGAAACACTTTGCAAGCGGTTGCTGAAGATTAACCCCGATGCTGAAATCAAAGCCATCAACACATTCATCATCCAAGAGAATGTGAGGGAAATCATTTCAGGACATCATATAGCCATCAACGCCTTGGATTTCAAGGATAGGATGCCTTTTGAATTTGACCGTATTTGTTCCGAAGAGTTGATACCCGTCCTCCATCCATATAATTTTGGATGGGCAGGATTCCTTACGATTGTAAAGCCGAAAGGTTATCAACTAAGCGAAATCTCTCCGAAACCTAACGGCTTCGAGTTAAAAGTGGCGGAGTATGTATCAAGGTATGGGACATTCTGGAATATGCCAGTTTCATGGCTTGAGAAAGTGATAGACGAGTACCGTGCGGAAACCGGGGCTTTGCCACCTCCTCAACTTTCCATAGCTTCTTGGATTGTAGCAGGACACTGTGTGAACGCCATGTTCAACCTCTCGACTGGGCGAAAAGTCAAATTCTTTCCCAATTTCTATTTTTCGTCCCTAATGTGCGAAAACGATTCCTTATAGCAACTTGTAATTGGTCGCATAAGAGAGAGCTTCCGCAATGTTCTTGACTCCCAATTTGGAGAACAACCCCCTTTTACAAGCTTTGATTGTGTCAATAGACTTGCATAATTTATCGGCTATGTCGTTCATGGTATAACCTTGTGCGGAGAGGGTCAGCACATCGCGCTCCGTCTCGCTCAACGTTATACCTTCTTTCTCTATCCATTTATGCTCATCTAACGAATATTCATAATAAGATTTTGAACCAGATTTTTTCATTATAATGTAACCGGGAGTACTTCTTGCCGACATGGATATGGTACATAACGCCAACCATATGCGCCCGTCCTTTGTTAATACCATTGGAGTAAGATGATGGTTGACTAATCTTAGTTTCCTGCCATGTATAATATGGAAGTCATATGAAATGGTATAGTTAAGACGTTCCACAAAAGGTATCTCGTTAAACAGGTCGAACCCTTTCTTGTTTATTTCTAATAGCATCTGCTGCTCTTTCTCCGGCACATAATCCAAATAGAACCTATAACCAAAATCCTTAATCTTGTCGGAAGTCTGGCCACACCAATACGCCAAATTTTCAGACACATACAAAAAATTCTTTTTGAAATAGTCTATGATGTACACACACTGATGCGTGCTTCTTGCAAATGCTTTGGCAGCATTCACAAGAAGGTTGATTTTTAGGTAGTCCTCATCCGTGACATTATATACGGAATTAGACACTAAAAAAAAGTCGCCTACGTTTGTTGCCATATTAATACCTTCTATAAATCAAATACAAAGGTAGCCCATAAAGCTACAACTGCAAAATTTTAACACACAAAAGTGTGGATTTTCTTTTGAAATTGCTGAAAATACACTTTTGTGTCTGAATCGACGGCCGCTTCGTCTTTAGCTTTGCACCAAAAGAAAAATAAAATATGAAAAATTTGATTTATTCAAATGGTCTTTATGCGATTTGCTAATTGGACAAGAAAAACTTGTATGAACTGGCAGAATTTGTAGTAAGGGAGAATTATAAGCATCATGATGGTGATTTTTCCACTGAATCTATCAGGGAAGAAATACATGCCGTTTATCAAGAAGAGCTTCAGTATTTTGATAATTCAATGATATTTGTAGTACGCAATAACGCCGGTAAGATTATCGGTTCTATCAGAGTTTTTAAGTGGGACAGGAAAAAAATTCTTCCGTTGCAGAAGCTTTTCGGAATTAACCCGTTGAAGATTATACACCATGAAAAAGATTATAGCTACTGGCATATAGGTCGGTTTGCCATAGATTCATTTGCAGGAATTCCAACAATCACTTTATTCAAGCAGCTTATGGTATATGCAATACATCCTATTGTTTGTGATGACCAAAGTTTTATGATTGCAGAAACAGACAGCAAGCTACTTAAAGTGATGAATGTACTTGGCATAGAAACTATTCAATTGGGACATTCTATCAATTATCTTGCTTCAGAAACCATACCTATATATTCCAGTAAGAATGGGCTTCTTTTGTTCTACAAACATTATGAGAACCTATATCAATCCTCGTGAAATACACTTTTGTGTATTTTTACCCGACGTTCGACAACAAATACACCTTTGTGTCAGAGATGCTTTTTAAAGAGAACTTACATTTGCAAAAAAGAAACAATAAATATAGTGCATAAATGAAAAAAAGTAGACGTAAATCCCAATTAAGCGCACGACTTTCCATAAATCACAAATTTTGGAAGACGAGCATAAGCCAAAGAGTAATAGTTCTCTTGACATATGTTTTTAGCGTTTGCACTGCTCTTGCTCAAGGTATCACTGGTAAGGTCGTTGATGCGAGCAATGTTCCGATAGAGTTCGTGAACGTTATACTTCTTTCCGGTGAAGATTCTACATATATTGCCGGAACGGTTACAAAAGCCGACGGGAGTTTCTTGTTTGAGAATCATGACGCGACAACCAAGTTGGTAAGACTTACTTCAATAGGATATGTTGAGCAAATAAAGCCTGTTCCTCCAACAGGCGACTTAGGTACGATTACGATGTCGCTGGATAACATCATGCTTGGCGAGGTTATCGTTAAGTCAAACCGTCCTGTTACGGCAATCAAAGGGAACGCGCTTGTAACAAGTGTAGAAAACAGTGTACTTGCCCATGCCGGTACGGCAAACGACGTGTTGAGCCAAGTCCCGATGGTGTCGGGGCGAGACGGCAATTTTGAAGTGTTTGGCAAGGGGACGCCTCTGATTTATGTTAACGGCAGGAAGATTTTGGATATGACAGAACTTTCGCATATCAACTCTTCCGACATAAAAAACGTTGAAGTAATAACAAATCCCGGAGCAAAATATGACGCATCAGTAAAATCAGTTATCCGAATACAGATGAAACGGCCGCAGGGCGACGGTTGGAGCGGCACGCTGCGCAGCCAGAACGGTTTTCAGCATTATTTCGTAACAAGAGAACAAGCAAACTTAAAGTATCGCACCGGCGGTCTTGAAGTGTTCACCAATTTCGGATATATGAATGGAAAGTTTCAAAACCATGTATCCAACGATATGGTAACTTATGGAAGCAGGCTTATTGACCAGCAAATAGACTCAAAAGGCAATATGCGCAATAATGAGTTTTATGGGAAAGCGGGGTTCTCTTACTTGTTCAATGAGAACAATTCAATTGGCGCATACTATTCCAACGGGTTCTCCAAACAGACAGACAACGGCGGTTATGACAGTGAGATAAAGATAGATGACATTCTTGAAGACAAGATTTCATCAACGGCAAAAAGCAAGAGAGATAATTATCCAAGACATTATACAAACCTGTATTACAACGGACTTGTCGGTAAGCTCGGCATAGACCTCAACGTTGATTTTATGTGGAATAAAAACCGTAATAACATACTTAATGAAGAACAGGGCACAACCTCTGGATATACACAGGTTAATTCATCAAGTGTAAATCACGGACGCATGTTCGCCCAAAAACTTACCTTGAGTTATCCCGTATGGAAAGGACAACTTGAAATCGGCGAAGAATTTACATCGTCACGCTTTAAAAATATTTATAACACCGATGCTGAACTGGTTAGCGATGCAGCGTCGCAAGTTGAAGAGAATAACATTGCCGGATTTACCCAACTGACACAACGGTTCGGTATGGTTGAGATTGCTGCAGGGTTGAGGTATGAGCATGTGAATTTCAGCTATATCGAGAACGGGGTGACGAATCCTGAACAAGATAAGACTTACAACAACCTGTTTCCATCGTTGTCGGTGTCAACAATGATTAAGAACGTGCAACTTGCACTTAGCTACACTAATAAGACACAACGTCCAAGCTACGCTGACCTTGACGGCACAGTGGATTATATTAACCGCTTCACCCTTGAGGGTGGAAATCCATACCTGAAGCCGGAAAAGATACACTCTTTCGAGCTGATGGGTGCATGGCGGCAAATCTTTGCGCAAGTGTCGTTCACCTATAACAAGAATCCTCTTCTTAACACTACCGTGCCATACGATGAGAGCGGTGAGGTGAAGCTTATAACAAAAGACAACCTGTCGGGTATAAAGAAGCTGGAAGCATTCATCGGGAGCCAGTTCCAATTCGGCTTCTGGCAGCCTAAGTTGAATGTTGGTGTATTGAAGCAATGGTTTATGATTGACTTCGCTGACGGACGTAAAAAACTGAATGACCCGATAGCCCTTGTACAATGGCAAAACGCCATACACTTGCCGTTGGATATTTGGATGAATGTTGATGTGCAATGGATGAGCAAAGGAAACGAAGACAATATGGCGATAAAACCGACTTCTTATGTAAACGTCAAACTTTATAAGGCATTCTTCAACAATAGGTTTAGCATTACATTTGAAGCCAACGATATATTAAACAAAAGCGGAAGGAACTTTACATTCTATAATAAGGACGTGACGCTCTTCCAAATAAACAAGGCTGACAATCGTTCTTTCCAATTGACTTTCCAATATAACTTCAATACAACTCGCGACCGCTACCGTGGTAGTGGAGCAGGACAAACTGAGAAAAATAGATTTTAAATAATCAAACAGAGGAATCCGAAAATCTTGAAAAGAGTAGGAATAACCGTAAACTATTTTCGATATGGAAGAAAAAGGTTTAATCAAGCTTGCTGAGAGTTTGGATTTGAGTCGCTTGGAGGATGAATGCATAATCCTTGATGACGAAAAGGCAGACGATATTTATGGTGGCAAATTTGTATGCTGGGGCAACTACAACAATTGCTCATTCGGTAACTGCTCGTAAATATCGTAATCCTGACTTTCAATATAGGAGTAGGTCAGCCACATCAACAAGTCTATTTCACGAACTGATTTAGCCCATAAGATAAAGCTGTCCGACTCCTATATTTTATCCTAAAATGTATAAGTATATAAAAATATGAACTATATCAAATCAAAATATGCCTTTGCCGTGACTCGGGAACTACCCAATGGCAGAATAATTTGCCTTCTCTTCTCTGGAAGAACAGGAAAAAACATGTATGTATCTCCGTCAACATACCGCAATGTCACAAAGGGCGAAATTCATCTTTTGAATGATAAGGTGCACAAGTTGTTAGTCAAATATAAGATTCTCATTCCTGAGAATGAGGATGAACTCTTTGAAGTAAATAAAGAGAATGAGCTTGCCATGAAACTGGATTCCAATGATAGATTGTATATTTCTATCCAACCAACAGCTTCATGCCAGCTGGCTTGTGACTATTGCGGCCAAAAGCATTCACGCAAGACATTGACAGAAAGTACAATGAATGCTATTATAAAAAGGGTTTCTGATAAACTGTCGCAATCGGCTTTCAAAGTTCTGGAAATCGGATGGTTTGGTGGAGAACCATTATGTGCACTTGCCAATATGAGAAAACTGAATGAACAACTGAAAAGAATAGCTGCAGACCATGACATGAAATATAGAGGACATATAACAACAAATGGATATGCCCTAACTCCAAAACTATATGAAGAATTGAAAGAGCAGTTTAATATTAAACGCATTGAAATTACCATTGACGGTAGCAAGGAATATCATGACGCACGCCGTATAACATGTAGCGGTAAAGGGTCTTTTGATAGAATCTTTAACAACTTAGAATCCATCGTGCTATCCGAAAACTATGAAATGGATAAGTGTATAATAAGTGTACGTTGCAATGTTGATGAACGTAATGTTGATGGGGTTTTCCCGTTGCTGAAAACATTTGTCAAGAAAAATATGCAACATAAAATCCTATTTTATACAACTGCGGTTGTGTCATGGTCAAATAACGGAGCCGGAAGTGAAGAAGGTTGTAAGTCTCTTGGAAAAAAATCTACCGACCATATAGCATATATGTTAGAGAATGGCTTTAGGATTGGTATATTACCCCATCGGACAGCTCCTTTTAAATGCTTGGGGACAGATGCGGATGCCGAAATGTATGATGCAGATGGAAATATTTTTGACTGCTCGGAGACTTCTTATTCTGACTATTATTCAGAAAAAGGTTATGTATTGGGAAATGTCATGCATGAAAAAATAGGGAGTCCAGTTAAACGCAGTAAACTGAAGCTTGTGCCCAATATGTTGTTGAATAAGAATATCAAACCTTGCGATGAATGTAAATTCTATCCATTATGTGGTGGCCTATGCCCGTTAGCCCTTCTTGAAGGAACTCCACGTTGCCCATCATTCACATACAATATGGAAGACCGCATTTTTTTAGACTTTCTTGCGAAGAATCGTATTAAACACTGATTATTGGTTATGAAACTACTCCAATCGTATTTTAACAACAATATCACTGAAACTGATATTGATTATTCAGGAGGATATCTTTCCTCAATAGTCAATTGGCTGTCTATGGCATATAGCTGCCTTCTTCTAAAGCGGAATAATCCCGACAAACAATTAATATTCTATGGTAATGAAACCATAGTCCGTTTATTCGAAAAATTGTTTAGATTGCCTTACGATGAATATAGGGTTGTTAAGTGTACGGGAGAATATGCGAACTGGTTTTATTGTTGGCCTAAAATTGTTACATATCAAGACCAGAATGAACCGTTCATCCATATTGACACTGATGTTTTTATGTGGGAACCAATACCTCAAAGATTACTCATAGCACCACTTGTAGCACAACATAGGGAACGTGATTCGAATTTTTATATGGAAGTATATAAACAGATAGGAATTGATTGCATTCAACTTCCCCGATACCTTGAAGAATGTAATGATGGTAAATATATAAATTCATATAATGCCGGATTACTGGGAGGCAATGACATTGATTTTTTTAAAAGTTACTTAAATGAGATTGTAAAATTTCTTGATGTGAACAAAAAAAGACTTCTTCAATCAGACAGAAAGTTCTTATATAATGTTGTCTTTGAACAGTGGCTATTTTATGGATTGACAAAAAAGAAGAACAAGGAAGTTGTTACTTATTATAAAGATGTTATTACGGATTTTGATATGGAAAAAGCCAGAGTGCCACAACAGTTGCTTTCTTTAGAAGAATTGGATTATTTGCATGTAATGGAGTATAAAGACAACATTAGGTGCAACCGATTCATCGCCTACAAAATGCAAGCAGAATTTCCGCAAGAATACGAAAGAATACTGTCTGTTTGTAAGGACTTCGGAATTAAAAGCGGTTTCTATTCTTCTTATACATATGATACCATCCAAGACTGCAATATATTTATTCGCAGCAAACGGCTGAAGGAGGAACATGGCCTTTCTTCCAGTGAACTGGAAGAATTGGTAAAGTTTGAAACAATCGCAGCAAATTTCCTTTTGCAATTTCAGGGTTGTAGAAAGACTGCAATTGAAGCACAAACGGAATTTCGCAAAAACATGAGACAGGGCATCATCAATAATACAAAAGGAGATAGCTTAAAAAAAATAATTTTATCACCTTATGTAAAAATTGTCGATGCGGATTCTCGTTTAGTTAACTTGCTTTTGTATAATACAAATAAGATGTTGCCGAAAAATGCTATCATTCTATTGGTATATAATGCAACATTTAATCGTGTTGATGAATTCATATGGACTCGGCAGAGATTACAGCTATTGTTATCTCTGATAGAAGAAAGCGACAATACATACGGCTTTTTACTTAATCCGTCAAAAAATGCTAAGATAAATGGAATCTCTACTTTTTATAAGCAATGTTTATTTGATGGTATTGTGATACTTAAGTAATTATCTTTATGAACGTAGTACAGACATATTATAGTTATGCCAATGATGAAAATCCCATAAGTGATACGGCTGGATTTTTATCTGCGGACATGAACTGGAAAAGCATGGCTCTCAGTTGCCTTTTACTGAAAAAACATTATGGGAGAGTCACATTATATTGCAACGAAAAAGTAAGGCATTTAATAATTGACAAATTCGGAATTCCATATGATAATGTTGTCGAAATACCCGAATTTATGAATATTTACAAAGGGTGTAATTTGTGGGCTTTGCCTAAGATTTACACATATTCATTACAGACAGAACCATTTATACATGTTGATTGTGATTGGTTCATGTTTGAAAAACTATCGGCATCTGTGACAAAGTCCGATTTAATCGGACAAAACATAGAATATGATGATCAATTTTATAATCGACGAACATTAGAAAAATTGATCTCTAATGAATGTCATGTCTATTCTTGGGTTATGAATGAATACGACAAGGAACCTGTACTCCGTGTTGTTAATGCTGGGATATTAGGAGGAAATGATATTGACTTCATTCAGAATTATGTAAGGACCATAAAAGATTTTATTTCGCGCAACTTACCTATACTACAGAAGTTGAATGATGGATTCGTTAATTCGATATATGAGCAACTATTTTTTTACCTTCTTGCAAAAAGAGGGAATAAGACTATTGGTCTTTGTACTAAAGGTGACAAATTAAGCACAAAGTTCGACTGGCTTCCAATGGATATTTCTTATGCTCCTAAAACTGGGTATATGCATTTGTTGGCAAATTTAAAACGTCGTATGAGTTCGTATGTATTTGTTTCAAATTATTTAGATTACATTGATTCGGAAATAAGCTACAGAATAAGTAAATATTGCTATGATAATAAAGTAAATCCACTAATTAATTTTCCGCAATGGGATATATATAGTCATGATACGTCTACCTCTTGTAGTGCAAATAGTGGATGTGAAGGCATTCCTTTGGATATAACATTTTCATCCCCAAAAGGCAAACTAGTCATACAACAAATGGAAGAAAGATTGAACAAATGCCGCAAACTGATTTATAGAGAACAAAAGAAAAATGTTACCCCACTATGGGAAATAGCATCATTATGGGACGACGACTATATTTTTACTATCTGTCCAAATATTAATTTTTCTGAGATTTCATATGAAACGGCATCTGTATTCTTGTCTAAAAATAAGGAAAAACTTAATCGGCTGTCATTCATCGGTAAGAAAATTTATTTAGTACTGATTCCTGATGCGTCAATGATGAAAGTTCATAAATGTGTGATTACTGGGATTAAAGCGGAAATTGTAGAATATCTTTCAGCAAAAGGAAATACAACTCTGAGTGAAATTGGAACCTATTTAACTTCAAAATATGGCATATCTTTTGACTCAGAACATATAAAAAAAGCTATTGACAGGACTATTCGCTCAATGTTGGTAAGCAACATCTTAAATTTAAATTTAAAATGAGAAGATTCCCATTAATTCTCCAACGAGATGCTATTCAATGTGGCGTTTCATGTCTTCAAATGATATGTAAATATTACGGTCAGTCATATTCATTTGAGGAATTGGAAAAAATATGTATTCCCACGGTGGAAGGTATTTCACTATTGGGAATTAAGGATGCTGCCGAAATTGTAGGCTTTTCAACAACATGTTGCCAGTTGTCATTAAATGCGTTGAAAAGGATTTCATTTCCTTGCATTTTGCATTGGAATCAGAACCATTTTGTTGTCCTGTATAAATACAAACAAGGGAAATTCTATATAGCAGATCCAGGTATAGGAAAGATTAAATATCTTGAAAAAGAATTTGTCAAATATTGGAGTTTTGATTGCCAAAATTCTAATATGGGCACATGTCTTTTATTAGTACCGACTGAATCTTTTCTAAATAATATAAAAAAAAATAAGGAAACAAGCAGTTCATTGGAAGTCGTAATTGGATATATCCAACAATATAAAAAATATCTGGCTGTTATCGCAATGGGGCTATTGGCTGGATGTATATTGGAAATAATCTTACCTTTCTTGACACAGGCCATTGTTGATATTGGCATACATAAACAAGATATAAATTTAATATTTCTCATATTATTAGGAGAGTTGATGATTGTTGTTGGAAAAACTTCTATTGACTTTATAAGAAGATGGTTGCTGCTACATATATCCGTAAGACTGAACCTTTTTCTTGTAAGTGATTTCTTTATAAAACTTCTAAGGCTTCCTATGTATTTCTTTGAATCCAAACTTATTGGGGATTTTATGCAAAGGATAGGAGACCATAATAGAATACAAAGTTTCCTGACAAATCAGGTTTTGAGCTTGCTTTTTGCTCTTGTCAGCTTTTTAGTTTTGGGAAGCGTATTAGTATATTATGACATTAAAATCTTTGTTACATTTCTCATAGGTAGTATAGTTTATGGGACTTGGATTGCTTTATTTTTGAAGGAGCGCAAGATTATTGATTATAAACTTTTTGGATTACAGGCAAAAAATCAAGATAGAACGTTCCAGTTCATAACTTCAATTCAAGAAATAAAATTGCAAGGTTGTGAATGTCGGCGCCGTTGGGAATGGGAGGATAATCAGGCTGACTTGTTTACTGTGCAAATGAGATCCATGAAATTGCAGCAAACCCAAGAGGCTGGTTCGATTTTTATAAATGAGGTAAAAAATATTGTTATTACGGTATTGGCTGCAACCGCAGTTATTCATGGGCATATGTCTTTGGGAGCAATGCTCGCAGTTCAATATATAATCGGCCAGCTTAATTCTCCGATTGAACAACTTATGTCATTTGTCAATTCCTTCCAAGATGTAAAGTTATCATTGGAACGAATTAATGAAATCCATAAAGTGAAAGAAGAAGAAACAAACTGCAATCAATTGACTGAATTTCAAGACGCAGATGAATCAATATACATTAATCAGATAGATTTTAAATACAATCATCATTCAAGGAAAAACACTATCGAAAATGTTACATTGTGTATTCCACAAGGCAAAGTGACTGCTATAGTAGGGGCTTCTGGCTGTGGGAAAACGACCTTGTTGAAACTTCTGTTAGGATTTTATCCTGTTATTAAAGGATCTATATCCATTGCAGGACATAATCTGAACGAATATAACATCAAATGGTGGCGAAAACATTGTGGTGTAGTGATGCAGGACGGAGTTATTTTTTCGGAATCAATATCAAGAAATATAGCCGTAGGCGATGAAGAAATAGATGTGGAACGTTTGGAACAAGCCGCTCGGATAGCTAACATACATGACTATATAATGGGACTTCCTTTGAAGTACAACACTCAAATAGGCAGGGATGGTGTCGGATTAAGTCAAGGTCAAAAGCAGCGTATTCTTATAGCGCGTGCCGTCTATAAGAATCCCGCCTATATATTTCTTGACGAAGCCACTAATGCCCTCGATGCAAAAAACGAAAAGGCCATTGTGGAAAATCTGAATGAGTTTTACAAAGGGCGTACTGTTGTCGTGGTTGCCCATCGGCTTTCAACGGTGAAAAACGCCGATCAGATTATAGTGCTTGACAACGGGAAGGTAGTAGAAACTGGAAACCATGCATCCCTTATAGGAAAACGGGGTGCATATTATAATTTAGTAAAAAACCAATTAGAATTAGGCAATTGACATGGAAACAAAGAAAAATATTAATTCTAACCAGATTGAGCTCCGTTCTGAAAAGGTGCGCAACATCATCGGCACAATTCCTTCGGCATTGGTACGTTGGGGCATTGCTGTAATCACAATAATTTTCATCACACTCATGTTTGTAATCTTTCTCGTTCCTTACCCGTATGGAGAAGGGGAAACTATTTTTCAGCATTTATTTAATTAAAGAAATGTTTACCATATAGTTTTCTTGTCAGCACTCTTTCGGGTAGTTTTTGAAGACATCTGTTGCCAAATGACTTTCGTGTCAAAGAAAATAACTTTAAGTCTATCTAAATCTGCAGTGTCAAAAGATTATATATGAGTCAAATGATATATTCGAAACACACGCAATTACAGTGTGACGATGATTGGTTTCAGTATGTCAATTTACTGATATTTTGGAAGTGTCTGTATATTATTCGTTGCCCATCAAAATATACTAAATCCATCCATGACTAATACCGAGATCATGAAACAGGAGCTGATATAAAAACTGTTTAAATATCACATATATGAAAACATTTATAACTGTATTTCTTTTGGCTGTCATAGGTTTGGTAGCTAATGCAAAACCCCATTGTCAAGGTTTCAATAACTACAATGGCAAAGTGACTATCGTTTTCACTGATGATCAAGCAGGAAAGCGGTATACGCTTTCTGATGTTAAACTCATTCCATCATGGAATGGAAAAGAATATCTGGCGACATCGGTTAGAATAACGGTAACAAACGGTGTGGCCACTGTCACACTCGTATTTCCTTACGTCACCCAATTCTCAAATCCAAAAGTGACACTTCGGATAAACGGAAAGAAAAGTAAATTCAAGGTTTGCCAATAGGTGCATATGTAATAAAATATCCCTCAGGGAAGATAGATTTCATGCAAAAAATATATAAAAGTAAGTGGCTTCGGCTATGATGTCGGGGTTACTGCTTTTGTACTCTGTTTACATTACAAACAAGTAAAACCATTTCACCTTAGGAAATCGAGATTGCGAATCCAGCTTAATTTCTCAGTTACATCGTTGTATTCCAGCGTGTTTCTATCTGATCCTCAGCCATACCGTCGTTCTGCCATTATCGTCAAACTCCGCTGTTGGCTCTGTCTACTTGTTGGCCAACCCCTTTTTTGTTACAAGTAAAATTCACAAGACATTATGCGGCTATTCTTTCGTTCTCGTTACAAGAAAAGCTCAAGATGCAAATCACCGAATATGCGTTGTTGTTTTAAAAGTTTTATCGACCACACCTTTTTTGATTCGTTCTTAATTCATTTTCTTCGATTTTTTAAATCCTTTCTAACGACATTGACTTGTTCCCAGAATATGGTTAGTGTGGAATCCATACCAACCGTTTCCGTCAGTTTCTCGTATGCCTTGACGGTCAAAGCCAGTTCCGGGTACAATTCATTGAGCATAATCGTAGTCACTTGATGTTTGTTGGCAACCGTTCTCAGCCGCCTGTTTTCATCCCGGTATTCACGCCATTGCGCCCAACTGACGATAAACAGGGCAAAGAACACGAGCGTACTGATGATGCCAGTCCATGCGTAAGGGTTCTTGTACCAGCCATCGGGGAGCCTGTCCCATAGCCGCCTGATACCCCTTGTCACTCTGTCCGGTCGGATTGCCTGCCAAAGTTTCGCCCCAATGCCTTGACTTTGCTGTGCCTTTTCCGAAATCAGCCTGTCTTTCTCCACATGGTCGGTAAGCATTTCCAGTATCTTGTAAAGCAAATCCTTGGTAGTAGGGATTCCGCGCTTTCGCATATCCTTGTCGTTGGCATCGGTATATACCTGCAAGCTCACAATCATTTCCTCACCCAATGATTTTTTATAGTCCTCGATGGCTTCCTTGCTCCCGAAAATGCCGTTGATGTTCTCCGGCGTGCTGCCGCCGAAGAAACGTATGACAGGCTCCAGTTTCACCGCAAGCCTTTTCACCGCCTCGTCCTTGTCCGGAGCGTCCTTTGTGACCAGTATCTTCTTGATTTCCTCAATGTCCTCCGCCAATGCCCCGATGAGGTCGGCTATGTTCTGTAAGTTGTCCTTCATCTTCTCATTTTTCTTGGTTTATACTTGTTCTTTTCCTTGTCGTTCTCGCCCCAGCCGCTTTCGTTTCCTCCACCTCCTCCGCCGGATGAGACCTTGGCTTGGTGTGGCTGGACGCACAACTCAACGAGTATGCCGATTCCCACTTGGATGATGTCAGAACCGGATTCAGCAGGACTGCCGCCGTTTTCGTCCGTTGCCGCTCCGTCCGGTGACGGCTGTCCTATAAAAGTGCCTGCCGTATGGCTGTCCGCCGACATGTCCGGCATGGTTGGCGGTATCCGTCCGTCAAAGCCGTTGTCCTGTACACGGGGTTGCCATTCCATACCCTCGGCGATGTGTCCTCCCAACTGCTTGTCCAGTCTATAAAAGCCCATGCTGCGGTCTATCCGTGAGCCGCTGAACGAAATGCCGTCTTTGGTGAACGACACGCCCACTATATTGCCGTTGCGCCTGTCGAGCTTGAAGTTTACCCCGATATCCTGCTTGGCCAGCTTGTCGCACAATTCCGACCAACAGCCGCAACGGGGCATGGCTGCTTTGACGGCATCATGGATTTGGTATTTCACCTTGTCCTTTCCACGCAGACGGTCACGCTTCACGTTCACCTTGCCTTTGGAAAAGTGCAGTCCGTATTCCCTTGTGAGAGCCTTGCACACCGCCACGTTGCGTATGGCATCGTTCCGGTCGCTGATGGTGTTCCCGTCATTATCCACCCTGTTCGCCACGATGTGCAAGTGCTGGTGTTCCCTGTCGGTGTGGCGGCATACAATGTATTGGGTGTTCACAATGCCCATGCGCTTCATGTACTCACGTGCTATTTCAGCCATCAGGCTGTCCGTCAGCTTGGGCGTGTCCTCGTGGGCGAAGTCCAGCGAGATGTGGTACACCGGATTTTTCAGCCTGCGCCCCGGCTTGTCGTCCGCCTGTCCCTGCATACTCGCTGCTATGGTTGCATTGTTGTCAAGCCTCACGTCCTTGCTGTCGATGAGCCTTGCCTTTTTCGGGTTGTTCACGTAGTTCACCAGCTTGACGAAGCTCGCCCGTTTCTTCAAGTCGCCCATCATATTCCCGCAATGATTTTGTTGAACTCGTCCAACAGGGCGGTGATTTTTTCTTTGGTTCTCGGAAAGCCCTGTTGATGTGCCATCTTCGCCAACTGGTTCAGGTTGTTGCAACCACCCTCCAGCATCCTTATCTGCTGTCTGTCCTCCTGTGTTCGTGCCGCCACTACCTTGCCGTGAAGCAAAAGTTCGCGCAGGAAGTGCGACGGCTTTTTGCCAGCATCAGCAATCCTTTTCATGACCGTTTTCCACTCGGCCAACGTGAGCCGTGTGGATATGGTCTTAGTCCGCGCCTTACCCTTTACGGCCTTGGGGCGGCCTCCTTTATGATTGGTGTCTTGTTCTGTCATCCGCTTGTTATTGTCTGTTATAAATGGGTCGGCGTTTAGGGCTGCAATCCGGTCTTGCCGTTATCCGCATGGTCGGGTCGCCGTCGGTGGCGTAGTTTTCGTGGACGAAAACATTAACTTGCCAGCCCTAAAAAACGCCCCTATAAATACTTCACACCTTTCCTTGCTTACGCCTGTTTATAGGGGGTATTGCTATCGGGAAAAATATCTTTGTCTTGTACTGTTGGAAGAATGTCCTCCGTTTGTGAGTTGGCATCGTAGGCATCAGCCATTGGCGGACTGGCAGGACTTTCCGCTGGGCACTCCGGTTTTGCGGTCTGTACCTTATTCTCTGATATGAACAAACATGACTGCGCTGCCGGGGCAGGCTTGTCCTTGGACTTTTTCGCCTTTGTCGAACTTTTCCGTAAGGTCTCCAGCCTTTGGCCGTTGAAAAGGTATATACGTACTCCCTCGTATGCCTTGACCGTCTGTTGGTATGTTGGATTTTCCGTGAGCCGTCCGTCCATCATCCATGACTTTATGCACATCATATCCATGATGGTGGTTATGGGATTGGAAACAACACGGATTAGCCCCCGCTGCGAAAAATCCTCCAACAGACGGCTGACGGACTTGCGCCCGATATTCCACTCCTTTGCCAGTGACAGCATGGAGCCGTCCACCTGTCCGGGATGGAGCACATAACCCAACCCTCGTTTGGTTTTACTTACTTCCGTGACAACCATCCCTGACAAAAGGGAAAGAAAATAGGTCAGGTTGCATACTCCGTTGGTAGTGCCGTGCAGGAAATACCATGCCTCTACATTCATTGCCACCTCCATTTTATAGCACGGCAGAACAAGCTGCTTCAAATTCTTCATAAGCCATGATGTTTTTTGTTGTGCGTTCTATGGATTATCCCTTGGTGTTTTTGTCAGCGCCCCTGTTGGTGGCTTTCAGGTTCTTGATACGGTTAATCTGCTCTTTCGGGAATAGGACGCGCCGCCCAATCCGCTGCCCCTTGATATGTCCCAGTTTCTCGTGCCGCCAGATGGTCGCGATGCTCACGCCCCATTTCTCGGCCAGTTGCCGGATGGTGTAATACTCCGATGTCTCCTGCGGTGCCTGCGCCTGTCCGTATTCCTCCAGCGCACACCTCACGCTTGCGCCGATGAGTTGCTGAAGCTCGTCGCGCGATACCAGTACCATTTCCGTTTTTTCTGCCATAAGTCATTGATTTTGAAATTATGGCGGCAAAGTTAGATGGTGAATGAAATGGGTGAACTTGTGGGAATTTGTGAAATGAACGGGCATAAGAAAAGCCGCCAAACATCTGATGTCTAACGGCTTGTGCAAAGCAGTGGGCTGTGGTGAGTTGTAACCACGTGTGGACTGCCGCATTATTTTATCATCGGGAGCAGTTCTTTGAGCCTGCTTATGAAAGTCTTTTCTACATTGTACTTGGCAAGGCTTTCCGCTGTAAGCCCTATGGAACGGGCTGCGGTTGTGCGGTACTCCTTCCAGTCCTTGAAATAGGCTTTTGACAACAGGGTGATGACGCACCGCATCTTGCCTTTCACGCATTTTTGATAGGCCGTGGAGTAGTCGGCACGCATGACGGCACGGATGAAGTCCTTGTCGGAAACGGAATTGCCGTCCAGTACGGGCTTGCCCTTGTCGGGCCGCTCTGTACGGTAAAGGTGGTGAGGAACTGGTACAGCCTTAAAACAGGCACCTGCGCCGTCGTGTTGAACGCTCCGCCCTGCACGGTATCTGTGGCCGTAAAGCCTGCCATTGGGGTAGGTATTGTTTTCGCTTCGGATTCGGTTGCGTCCTCATGGAGTATGTTCCTCTTGACATAGCCCATTGCCAAGGCGATATGGAACATCTTAATCCCGACTAACTGTGTCTTTGTATTGCCGTCTTGGAACACCATAGAAAAGTGGACGGCTTTTGCGAAATCCTCCGTGAACAGCCGTGCCAAATCCTTGTCGTTGGCGTTTGTGATATATTCCTTGACGGCCTCGATTTTGTCCTTATCCATGTCGGCAAGCAGGGCATACGCTTCTTCGCCTATGTATTCTTTCCCTTTGTTCACATCGGTTTCAGCCGTGCATTTTCGGATGGTGTCGATGCAGTCCGTGGCTTCGATGCGTGTCATGGGACAGACTTTTTCCTGTTCGTTTTCGTCAGGAAAGAAGTATTGGCTGATTATTTCGATGGAAGTATAGACGATGCCCGCATAAAGGGCTTCCTTGCCCAAATCCTGCAGATATGCCGAACAAAGTCCATGCAGCCGTTTCGCATCCCCGTGCAGCCGGACAAACTGGTGTGCCAGTTCCTTGTCGTCGTGTTCGGCGATGTATTCCCGCACCTCGTTCAACAGGGCAGGAACGGTTTTCATTTCACGCCGGATGCTCTTGCAGATGTCCTTGTTCCCGGCTTCATCTTCAACTTTGCCGCTGGCAAGGCTTTCCGCCAGTTTCAGGCTCCTGCCGATAATCTTTGACAGCCTGAACAGGGCACTGATGATTGCAAATCTCTTCTTTTCCATAGGCAACCGTTTTACATTTCAATGATACCCTCAAAGTCCTTCAACGCAATCACGGCCTTTTCCTCCGCATCCAGCTTAAGGTAGCGGCGCAGTTGCGCCTCGCTGCTGTGTCCCGTTATGGCTTGGATGGATGACAACGGCACCCCGGCCTTGTATGCGTTGGTGGCAAAACTTCTTCGTGCCGTGTGCGAAAGGAGCATATCACAGAACCTCCGCCCTCGTTTCGGGTTGAGCCGTTTCCCGTCAAATCCGCAGTCATGCGTCCAGCCCAACAACAAGCCAATGGTCTTTATCAGCTTGTTCATTTCGTTGGGGCATACATGGGGCAGCTTGCCATCGTATTTGTCAAGTATCAGCCTTACTCGCCTGTCCACCGGGATATAGACTTTCTTGTCCGTTTTCTGCTGTGTAAGCAGAATGAACTCCACCCCGTTTATCTCGGTTATCATATCCTCGCATATCCTCGAATAGTCGGACACGCGCTGTCCCGTCAGGCAGCCGACAATGAAAATGTCCCTCACGTGTTCCAAGGTGCGTATGTGGGTGATGCGGCACTTGGAAAGCTGCATGAGTTTCTCGTCCTCGCTGATGTCGAGTGCCTCCAGCCGTTCCCTGACAGCCTCCTTGGTGGAAAGGTCGAGTTCGAGCATTTCCTGTATCTGTTCCGGCGTAAGATAGATGTTGTCCACTTCCTCTTTTTTCGGAACGAAGTCTGAATGGCGGAAATCATCGCACTTGGTCAGCTTGTCCTCGTATGCCGCCTTTGCCACGGTACGGACATCCGTCATATAAGAGTTGATGGCGTTGGGCATCAGCCCACGTCCTTTCCAGTAACCGACAAGGCTGTTGCGTGTTTCCATCGTCATGTCGTCCAACCCGATTTTGCGGTGCATCTCCTTTTGAAAGCTGCGGATTTGGTTCAGGATAATACGCAGCCCCTTGATATAGGCAGGGGTTACTTTTACGGTGCGGCCTTTCTTGGTGCGCCGCCCTGTTTCCAAATCTTCTATATAAGAGGTAAGGAAGTCCTCGAACAGCATCTTTCCCTTGGGCTTGACCTCCACAACCTGCATCATGCCGTTCAGCACATCGTGCTTTACGCTCTCGATGACGGATTTCGCCTTTTTCGGGTCGAAATCGTCCGCTTCGAACGCCGCCTTTATCCTTGCGAGAACCTGGGCGAACTGTCCGTACTTTATCCCGATGCTCGACATGAGGGCGGACGAGGTGTATTGCAGGGAGCGGTATTTCTCCCATTCAAGCTGTCTGATGGTGAAGCCTGTTACGGTTTTCACGTTAGCCTTGCCTGTGCGCACACGGGCATAGACCGAGCCGAAGTCCTCTTTCCCTGCCTTTGATGATTTTATGAAGATGAAATCCATACGCAATGTCCTTTGATTACTGGTACAAAGGTACGAAATCTATTCTGAAATATAGTACCAAATAGTACCAATATTTTCTAAAACAGTGAAATTCCGTGCGTATTCCATTCAAATGAAAATATTTGCAAATAATTGATATACAAGAATAACTAATAAAATAAGGTTCTACTGAATATAATTAGTGAATAGTGGACGAGAGTCCGGACGGATGCCTGGCCGAGGTACAGTGGATTGAGCCTATCTGGAAACTGGTCATGTCGAACAAGGCGATTCTGAGTACGCTCTTCGAACTCTTTCCCGATTCTCCTTATGTGTTGCCGTGCTACATGTCGCGCCCGCGTCAGGGACGGTTCTGCAAGAAGCCGGTCTTCTCACGCGAGGGACATAACGTGAGCGTGGTCGACCTCCGTGAGTGGGAGGAGATGGTGCGGCTGGCCGAGACGCCGGGCGACTATAACCGCGGGGCTTATGTGTACCAGCAGTATGTGGAACCGGTTTCGTACGAGGACCGTTATCCGGTAATCGGTTCCTGGATAGTGGGTGGTGAGCCTGCCGGAATGGGTATCCGTGAAAACCGGACGGAGATTACGGACAACCTCTCGGAGTTTGTGCCGCACATCATCCTGTGATGAGGAAAAGCGCTGTGTTCCCGGGCCGGGAAATGTGCCGGCGAGAATAATTCCGGGAAATTCCGTTCCGGATTGCCAAAAATGTGTATATTTGCTGCATAAAGATAATATTTGCTATGAAACAGACGCTATATGCATGGACTAGCATCGTAGTAGGATGCACCATTTTGGCTGCCGGATTTGTGTTTTTTATCAATCCGTATAATATCGTGCCCGGAGGAGTGTACGGGGCCAGTATCGTACTCCATAACCTGTTCCCTTCCATTCAGGTGGGAACGTTCGGATACATGTTTGATATCCCGCTGCTGATTCTTTCGGTGGTGCTGCTCGGGTCGAAACTGGGTATCCGTACCATCGTGGCGGCCATGCTGACTCCGCTGATCATGAATGTCATGTCCCGTCTGGTATATCCTACGCAGGAAGCATTGGAGAAACTGGACCCTACGCAGCTGCTGGGGGGAACCATGGACATGACCGACCATCTGATGCTGACCTGTATCATCGGGGCGGCCGTTATCGGAGTGGGTACCGGCATCGTAATCCGCAGTCAGGCGACGACGGGCGGAAGTGATATCGTAGGCATGCTGCTGCAGAAGTACTGTCACATCCGTTTTTCACGGGCCATTCTGCTGGTCGACGGTACTGTAGTCTGTTTCGGACTGCTGGTCATCGGTTTCGGTCTGGGTACTGCCGAGGACATGTCGCAGCCTTCCTGGCACTTGTCGTTTTATTCGCTCATCTCCATTTTCATTATCTCGCGGGTCATTGCCTATATGATAAACGGGGCGCGGAACGACAAACTGATTTTTGTCATCAGTGACCGTAAGATGGACGAGCTTCACCAGTATATCCTGAAGGACCTCGACCGTACGGCTACCTGCATCAAGAGTTCGGGACTGTATACCGGACGCGACAAGGAGATGATTTTCCTGGTGGTCAGCTATCAGGAGGTGCAGGGAGTGAAACTGAAAATCAAGGAGGCCGACCCCCGTGCCTTTGTGGTGGTAACCGATGCGTACGATACGTTCGGAGAGCGCTGGAAGGAACTTCCTTCCCCCAATGAGGTTTATCCGGAATAAAAGAGGTTGCCTGAACAGTGGATATGAACTCTTTGCTTTTGTTCCGGATAACGTTTCTTTATAGGTTTTTGAACTAATAATTATGCGTTGCCGAAAAGGTGGCGACGTTTTCTGAAAAGCTCGCGGTGTTTTGGAGAAAACATCGCGAGCTTTTTGTTGTCGCATAATGGTGTGGGAACAAATGCGTCATTATAGATTGGAAAATATTTGCCTGCATGATACTGATTTTCTGCTTTTCATAGAAAAGTGCACTTCCTTTTTTCTCCTTTTTCTTCAAAAATAAATACCTGAAAATCAGAATAAAAAAACTTGACTAAACGTTTTTTTTTTTTTATATATTTTTATAGTACCGGGAGGGTTTTTCCCACACTCATATATCGAATGATGGTATTATATCCGTTTTCAATTTGCATCTACCACTCGGTATGTTCATCCTTGAGATGTCGTGTACTACGGTTCATGATGGTTTCTTCGCGATTCGGGATTTATGGCAAATATTGAAAAAATAAATTTGTAGTTATAGATAAAAAATGAAAAAGTGTTCTCTGTTGTTTATGACCTTATTGGCTGTTTCCGGACTTTCCGCACAAAGACTGGCAGTGAAAACCAATTTGCTGTATGATGTTACAGGTACTTTCAATGCAGGTCTTGAATTCCGGACTGCTCCAAGATGGACTCTAGATTTGTCCGCTAATTATAACCCCCTACAGTATGGAAATAACCGGAAAATGAAGCACTGGTTGTTTCAGCCCGAAGTGCGATACTGGCTTTGTGAAGCTTATAACGGACATTTTCTGGCTCTGCATGCACTCGGCGGAGAATTTAATGTGGGAAATATGGATTTGTACGTGTATCCCTCGTTTAAAGGGTACCGTTACCAGGGATATTTATATGGTGCCGGGTTGGGTTATGGCTATCAGTTTGTATTGGGAAGTCGCTGGAATCTGGGACTTCAAATAGGACTGGGCTGGTTACGGGCAAATTATGACAGGTACGACTGTGTGACTTGTGGTACATGGCTTGGTAGAGGAAAAAAGGATTTGCTTGGAGTTACGAAAGCTTCGGTTTCATTGGTTTATTTGATAAAATAAAAAATAATAGTTTATGAATAAAATCATTCTAGCGGTCGCTTTGCTGTTGACTGTATCCGGACACGTAGCAGGACAAACATCTTATCTTTCAGAAATAGGTATTGAGAAAAAACTGTTGTATAAGACCGGTGATAAAATGGCGGCATTGAGCTTTTATTTCGATATCACAAACCTGAAGTTGCATGCGCAGCATTCGCTTATGCTGTATCCGGTACTGGTATCGGACGATGGGAGCGGTGAACAGGCATTTCCGCCTGTATTGATCAACGGAAGTACGCGAAACAAGGTGGCTGAACGCGAAAAACGCCTGGACAAGAAAAGGAAAGGAGAGGACTGCAAGGCGTATCCTGTATATGTAGCCGGGAAAAAAAACGGGAAACTGATAGCTTATACAGCGAGTGTTCCTTTCAGAAAATGGATGATAGGTAGCGAATTGCAGCTGAGGGCGCGGGTAAAGGGCTGTGCCGGATGTGAGGAAGGTGATGAAGTTCGCTACGAGGGAATGGTGTTTCCTCCGAAAAAGACTGATTTTGTGCTTTCACTGTATGTCGAACCCGAAAAGGAAATTGTAAAGCGAAGGTCGGAGAACAGAGAGGCCAGATTGCAGTTCAGGCAAGGAAGCTATGTGATATATCCCGAAATGGCCAATAATGCGGAAGAATTAAATAAGGTAAAAGAATCACTCATGATGGTAAATGGGAATGCTGATCTTACTGTCAGAGGGATTTATGTGACGGGCTTTGCTTCGCCCGAAGGATCTGTTTCTTCCAATATGCTGCTTTCGGAGAACAGGGCAAAGGCATTGATGGCGTATATCAGAAAAGAATTTCCCGGTGTAGACAGAAGTCTGTGTCATATTGAGTGGCAGGGAGAAGACTGGGTACTGTTCCGAAAAAAAATAGCGGAGTCGCAACAACTCACAGAAAGTGAAAGAGAGAAAATACTGGAGATAACGGACAATTGTACGACAGATAGGGATGTGTGTGAAATGAGACTCCGTGCAACAATCTCTCCGAAAACATATCATTATGTACTGAATGAACTGTATCCGCAGATCAGACGAAATGAGTATAGAGTGGAGTATGACGTAAGGCATTTTGATATCAGCGAGGGGCGGAAAATTATTCGGGAAAGACCGGACCTGATGAGCGTATATGAAATCCATCAAGTAGCAGAAAGCTATGAGAAAGATACAGATGGTTATATTGAGTGTATGCTGATGGGGGCAAAAGCCTATCCCGATGATGTGATTATGCTGCAAAATACGGCTTTGGCATTGATCAGAACTGGAGCTTATGCAAAGGCTGTAGACATTTTGGATAAGGCTCCGGAAAATCCCGAACTGCTGAACCTGCTGGGGGTGGCGTATGCCAGAACCGCAAAACAGGAAAAGGCACTAGATGTATTAAGAAAAGCGATGGAAAAAGGATGTACTAATGGAAAGAGAAATTATGAAATGCTGAAGGAGTATATGGAATATATTTCTGAGTGATAATATAGTGTAGTGTTTATTTATTAATTAACAATTTAAAAGAAAGAAAAGTATGAAAATTTTGAGAGGTTTAACCCTTGCTATTGCTAGTGTAGGATTGTTTGCTTGTAACAACAACGAAGCACCCGAAGGTAATAATCTTGGAGGAAACGGGGTAGTAGAAGTGAAAATCGTTTCACCCAGTGTGTCTTCGCGTGCATTGGTAAATGCAACGGAAGGAAGTAATAATGATAAGATTACAGTAACGGGAACCATTACTGTAAAATTGACGTATGATAATGGAAGTACAAAACAGGAAACTATTTCAGCAGATGGACGTTCGCATACTGTAAAGTTTTGGGATGTGAAAAACCCGACAAAGGTTGAGGCTTATGTAAATGGTGGAGAACAAGTATCAAGTTCGACTGCAATACATGAATCTAATCCTAATATGCAGGCTATGCCGGCAAGCATTCCGGCTTATGGTTCAACAACTGAGATAACTTTGGCCGGAAGAACAGAAACGAATACTGGAAAAACATATGAAATGTATCAGGCTGCTGTAAACATGAAGATTCCGGTTGCACGTCTGGAAGTTTCCGGTATCAAGCATGTAGAAACAGTTGCTTCTGGTTCTCGGCAGGGAACTTCCAAATTCAGCGCATTGACAATTGATGGTATCTATCTGGACAAACTTTACGCTACTAAAGGAGCAAAGGATGTTACTGATTATAAATATCCTCAAGTTTCTGAAGGAAGTGGAACATCGATTCCAGCTCCGGTCCTTTGGGATGCAATTACATCTCCTAATGACTTCTTGGCTTCAGGTGCTGTTTGGCCGGTAAATCCTTCATCTGATGGAGCTAAGAAAGCCTATGCCTTTAACTTCTATCCGGGAGATAAAATGCCGATTCTGAAGATTTATTTTGCTACTGCAACAGCCTCTGACGACTCTAATCCGGTATCACAGCCCCGTTATGCAGTGATTAAATCATATAATAGTCAGGAAAATTTCTCTTTTGAAGCAGGAAAAATATACCGAATTACGGATGTGAGCCTTAAGGATTCCAATATTATTGGTGATGAAGAAGGTAATGCACTGTATGGTGTAGACGTGACGGTTACTGAAGCCCAATGGACAGTGGTAGACATGACTGCAGAGTGGGTGGAGTAAAACTGTGGCAGAGGTGAAATTCCTTTGCGAATATTAAACTATCAATGTGAATCGCCCTTTTTGACTGGTCGGAAATACCAGTGCCTATCATGCGTTCAGGATCAGTTGAATCGGGCGATTTTTATAAGTGCATTTTATTTTGCTATTTTAAAGTAAAATCATGATTATTCGTAATATTAAAGAGTCTCTCCTGTTTTTCCTTTCTCTGTTTGCGATAACGGGTTGTATTAGGGAGAGGCTGGATGACTGTAACAATATTTCCCTTTGCTTCACGTACTTTGCCGATGGTAATGAAAATGTATTCGGTAAATACATAGACAAGGTGAATCTTTATGTATTTGATGAAGGCGGGACTTTAATAAGAGACTTTGTATATTTCCGGACCAATCCCGATGATTTTCATCTGTTCCCTTCGTTCAGACTCTCTCCCGGTACGTATGAGGTAGTGGCGCTAGGCAATGCTTTCGAGCATACAGGGGTGGCGATGGGAGTGCATAGGAGCAGATCAAAGGATGCTTTTATCTATAGCCCCAATTGGAAAAAATCAGTTCCGGTAGAAAATTATGACCGTAATTATTTAGGCAGGAAAACGGTGGTGATTCCATCGGGAAATCATGTTATAACGAATGATACAGTAGTTTTTTACAGTTCGCATATTAATGTGGAAATTGAAATTACAGGACTTCCTGTTTCCGAAACCGGAAGAGGGGGGATAAGTTCTCCCATTTCAATCAGGATGGAAAATGTAAATGTACAGACGACCTTGGATAATAAGGTCGTTGAAGGAAACAGAGGTATGTTGTTTCCGAGACTGAAGTATGACACCGATGAAAGAAAGTACAAGACACATAATTTGGCTTGTTTCAGAATGGACAGGGACGGAGTGCTTATGCCTGAGTTGTGCCGGCACGAACTGGTTGTTTCCGATGGAGATGGTGAGGAGCTGGAAAGAGTCAATATATACGAGTTTATACTTGCCCATTCTGACTATATAGATGTTACCAGGCAGGAGGCGTTATTGCCTATTGAAGTAAAGTTTTGGGAAACAGACATTGAAGTGCGCCTGCCAGCTTGGTATATAGAAGATTTAAATCCGGATTGGGAATAATGCAGACTGAAGATGAAAAAAAGAAACTATCTATTTATAATATTGTTTCAACTGTACCTGTTTGTCCTTTTTCATTCTTGTGTAGCTGAAAAGGAAGATGCCTTGGATAAGGCCAATGTGGCAATGACATTTTCCGCAAGATCACTGGCGGGTGGAAGTGGATTGGTAGAAACTGCGTTGAAGAATGAGCGGCTCCATACATTAAGAGTTATTGTAGCCAGGACGGATGGGAAAATTGTGTACAATCAGTTTTACGACAATGTATCCGGAGACAGTAAGACTATTCTGTTCAGGGAACTTTCTGTCAGTCCCCTGGGAGAGGATTTCGAATTTTATGCAATTGGAAATGAGAATGCTTTTTTGCGGGATAGCGGTCAGAGTCTTGATGGCAAGTCGATTAATCTACGGGAACTGAAGCGGCGAATGTTGCAGCAGGATTTCAATTCTCCTGCATTATCGTTGTTGCCTCAGAGCGGATACACGAAAATACGGGTTGTTCCTGGAGAGAACCGGACTGAGACAATGCACTTGGGATTTCCTGTTGGAAAATTTGTAGTAAGGCTGAACAACGAAACTGTTTCCGATGTGACTCTGGAGGACCTGAAGATTGTTTCGGCAGCTCCTGCAGAGGGTTTTCTGTTTCCGGATCCGGACCACAGGAAAGCCGGTATGGCAAAATTCCCCGATAAAGACATTCTTTTTGGCAATGCCGGAAACCTGGTTGTCCCTTTAGGTGCTCGCGTGGATGCTGCCCGGACAGTCCGTTATGTATATCCCGGAAAAAAGAGCCAGGGAAGCTATAAATTGTCTGCCAGGTGGAACGGAAAGCTGTATGAAACACTTCTTACCTCACCGGAATCTCCATTGGGTATTTCCTCCGTAAACGGAGGATATCAGTATAATATAGGCATTACGCTCACCAATACCTTCAGTGTGTCGATGGAGGTAGAACCCTGGAGACTGGATGAAACGGTCGTAGACTATACTTCCGGATTTAACGGAGTGCTTTCCCCGGGGCTGAGTGTAAACAGTGTGAAGGTGGTAGGGAAGGATACGGATTCTCCGGCTGTAGCCGTTGCTACTTCCAGAGACGGAAAAGAGAGGGCGGCTATATTTTCATTCAAAATGCTTGCTCCGTTAGGGGCAAGATGGAGTGTACACCTGGAGAATACTGCAGATTTTGCGCTTAAAGGGGTGACCGATGGTCTCGGGGCAAAAAACGCTATCCCCGTGGAGTTTAAAGTGGTACCTAAAAGAGGGTATAATGCGGCTTCACCTCAGCATATTAAATTATTTATAGCAGTTGAAGAAGCCTGGGGAGGCGGACCTCCAACTCCTCAAGTTATTAATCCCCGGACTGCAGGAGAAGGTATGTTCCCCGGAACGGAAACGGAGATATTCATACGACAGGTTAGCGAGACTATATATGATCAGTTGTCGGATGTCATTGAACCTTAATAATATAAGCTACATGGTGAAATACAATAGATACTTGAATATGTTGCTTCTATTGACAGAAGTGATGTTTGTTTCCTGCTCATCGGAGTTGACATCGGAAAGGCCCGAAAATGTATCTCAGGTGCTTTCTGTTGAGGTCAACGTATCTCGGGCAGACGGAATGTCGGATGAGGCGGATGGAGTCGGACAGAGTGAGACAAGGATAAAGAACATACAGATACTGATATTCAACTCAGAGGGTAATAGAACTCCTTCCGGTTACTTCCATTATGATGAAATGGAAGGAAACCGGAAAGTACGATTGGCTGCCGGCGACTGGAAACGTAACAGAGAACTCTTTGATAGAGGACCTGATGCGGCTTATTCGGTTTATGCAATAGCTAATCACCATCAGGGTAGCAGGACGCTGGAGAATGTTCGTACGGTAGATGAACTGAGACAAGCTGTAGATACAGATCTGGAAATTTGGAAGAGTGAAGGAGCACTTGTGGAGCGTGAAACCTATTCCGGAAAGATTTTCTGTATGTCGGGGGTGAAGAACGGTTTCGTTCCTTCGATAAATGCGGCAACGGCAGAACTGAAAATCTCGATGCGTAGAGTGGCAGCAAAGGTAGAAGTGAATGTATCTTTTGACAATCGTTTTGGAGATGGCTTTCAACCCGAGGGATTCTTTTTCGGCTTAAGAAACTATGCTTCCAAAGGTTTGCTTTATGAGGAAGACGGCACTGAGTATCTGGACAGGGGAATTTCCGGCAATGGAGGTGAATACAGAATGGCAAGCGCTTTGTCACAGAACCTTAATGCCCGAACGGCACGGATGATATTATATACTTATCCGGCCGACTGGACGGAGGATGTAACAAATGAGACCTACGTACTGCTGAATATTCCGGGAAGGTATAAGGAGAGACCGAACTCTTTGAACAGTGTCTATAAGGCAGGAAACTATTATAAAATACCGATAAGGGCAGGAGGAAATGTGGCTTTCAGCCTGACGCGGAATACAGCTTACCGCATCAATGTGACGATTGACCGACTCGGGCAGGTCCAGCCGGAAAGACCTGTTGAACTGAGTGGAAAGATAGTGGCTGTACCCTGGCAGGAAACAATGGTGACGGTGGACAATGAGCCAGTGACATATCTGGAAATTCTGAAGGATGAAATCATAATGAAAGGAGTGGCTGAATCGGACAAGCAGTATTTTACTTCTTCCACTCCGGTGACTGCCCGGATTGAGGAAGTCTATTTTTTTGATAAGTTCGGTATCAGGCAGGTCATTCCACAACGAGAATATGCATCGTATGGCATCCGGGTAGTTCCTCAGGGACAGGAGACAGGGTATGTGCACGTACATTCGGATATTCCGCTCAATAACGGAATCAGATACATTAAAGTGCGTCTGGAAAACGGACAGGGAAAGAGCAAGGGATTTCTAGTAAAACAATATCCGCTTGAATACATCGTAACGGTCCCTGGATGGTATTCTTTCCGGACAGACTTTGTCCATAACGGGAGTTATCTCAACTGGGAATCTCCCAATTTAATTTCATCGTGGGAAGTGCTGAAGACGAATAATGCTATTTTTTTCTCCAAGGTATATACACAGAATAAAATTGTAAAATATAGTTATTATAACGATTCTTATTATTGGAGGAAATACATCATGGAGCCGGAAAGAGGACAGAATCATAATATGTATTTTGTACGGATTACTAAAACTTCCAATAAATATGAACTGGCAGTTCCGGCTATAGATAGTGAAGGGTATACAGATAATTCTGAAGAAAACAACCGTCTGGTTTCTCCTGCCTTCATGATAGCCTCCCAACTTGGAACAGTTTCTCCAACAGACTTTTATACGGCAAGAAAGCACTGTGAAGAATATGCCGAAAAATCGTTGGCAGGAGAACTTTATACAGACTGGCGGCTGCCTACCGAGGCGGAACTGGCTATCATTGACAAATATCAGAATACTCCGGGTTCAGTAATAGACATTGTGCTGGGAGGAAAACAGTACTGGGCGGCTTCCGGCAATCGTTTTGTAACGGAAAATGGAGATTATCCGCAGGTTTATAATGCATATATCCGCTGTATACGTACAGTAAAGCCAAATGAAGTGATTACGAATGAAAATGATTAGGTAATAATATGATACGTTGTTGTTTATATATACTGGTAATGTCGTTTACGGTGTTCTCTTGCACTGTTGACAAGGAATGGAAGGACTCGGCTGTACATAATGAAATGTTTGACAAAGATGGAAATGTAATGCTTCATTTTATGATGCATACCTCTGATATGCCGGAGGTTAATACCCGTGCAGTTGATCCTGACGGGTATGGAATTGGTTCGCTGTGGCTGTTTTGCTTTGATGAAGGCAGGCATTATGTGGGGCGTGTCCGGGCTTCAGTGAATATGACGGAACAGACTGAAAACGCTTTACGAGGCAGCTTTAGGGCGAAAGTTTCCGGCAGTGTGCGGTACCTTCATTTTATAGCCAATGCAAATGTGGCGGATTTTGATGATGCCCGTAATTTGGGAAGACTGGATACTGAAATTATACCCGAACTGACGTCCACATCCGGATTGCTTGTGTATTGGGGATTCAGGAAGTTTGCTGACCGTAATGAACTTGCTGCTTTTGCTTCGGGAAAGGGAACTGAAGTTTCTTTGTTACGGAATCAGGCAAGGATAAGGTATAGAAGGACTTCCGCTGCCGGGAACCTGAGTATCAAAGGAATGGCAATACTGAATCAGTATGCTGTCGGTACTGTGGCTCCTTTAAGGAGAAACCGGGATGAACTTTTTGAGTTTGGGAGTGCTTCGGAGATAGAGAGGCCTACTCTTTGTGCGGATGAAGACAAAGTAGCGGCTGTTCCTCCTTCTGACGTAATGTGGTGGGGAAGCGAACGTACGGGATTTTTTGTCTTTGAACATGAAAATACTTTTGATAATCAGATGTTTCTGATATTCAGAATAAGTACTTCCGGGGGCGAAAGGCAGGATGGTGAATGGACTGCAAAAGACAGGTACTATAAAATTGCAATTATTGACCGTCAGGGAAACCATATGCCTATATTGAGGAATCACGATTATGTCATACAATTTAACGGACTTCCGGAAATGGGAGGATATGCTACGTTTAAAGAGGCTGTGAACGGTACGGCTTCCAATAATGTGTGGGTGTCTATCGAACAGTCAGTACCGTTTATTTCTGATGGGAGGAGTACATTGTCTGTAATAGGAGAAACCACTCAGATTATTACAGAGAAATCTCTCGGTTCCGACGGTACTTACCAGATAGGGTATACATGGTATGATGCCACCTCTTCAAGACAGATTTCACCGGAGGTTACCTGGATACAGAATACCGGGATAGCCGATACGGAAATTGTCAACCGTTTTGAACCGGGAACTTCCGGACAGCACGGTAGAGGAAGGATAATTATCAGACCGAGGGGAATCGGGGCTCCCCAGCAGGGGCTGTTGCAGATAAAAGCCGGAAAATTCATACGGACCGTGAAACTGATTTCATTGGCAAATTTCTCTTTTGTGCCGGTATGGACTTCTTCCGGAATGCCTGAACGAGCAGGAGAGACTGTTACTCTCTTTTTTACGGTTCCGGATGACTATCCGAAAGAACTTTTGCCTCTGGACGTAAAGATTGCCTGTAACTTGTTTAGTGACAACGGAACCAACGTAGATATGAAAGGGGAGAATGCTTTTTTGGATGTGCTGGTGGAGGAGTGCAATTTTGAGGTGAACGAAGGTAGCAGGAAAGTGACATATAAGAGGGACTGGCCTCATAAATATGTGTATAGTGTGAACCGGACGGGTTTGCACAAAGTGAACTTCAAGACCTTGGTCAATGATTATACGCCAAGAAGCGGGGAAGAATCGCGTATTGAGTTCTTTCTTGAGGCAGAGGCTTTTGCTACTGTCCGCAGTCTGGTCCGAATGAACAGTGATGATACAGGTTATAGGCTGGAGTTGGGAGTCGGAGAAAAAAGTGGAATCCGATGGGTGTTGCCGGAGGATGATGGTATAGTGGAATTGTCGCCTGTAGCAGATAGAAATTATCATTTTCATTTCAGGTTACGGGATGGGAACAGACTGATACGGCCTAACCCCGGAGAGGTGTTCAGGGTGTATATGGATGTTTCCCGAATTTGTCCGCTTCCTGGAGTTTCGGCATTGGGCTCTGAGCCGTTATTTGATAGGGATAAAGGGTATTATTATCTTTATACGGTACCTGCCGCACTGCCTCGTGATTATGAGCAGCGCGGTATCGCAATACCCGTAAAAACCTTACGCCCTGATTATAATACGTACTTAAGGGTGGCTTCGATGTTGGAGGAAAATGGAACGCCTTCTGGCAATTCCCGGGCCTACCGTTCTGCTGTAATGTATGTGAAATCACATCAGCCTTATCATCTAGGCTTTTCTATGGAAGGGAATTCTGGGAGTACATCGGTCATGGATATCGGTTACGGTCCACAGGTTCCTGTACGATTGAATGTGGAAATTCCACAGGAGGTGCTGGATGAGAGCCCGGAGGGAGTTGACTGTTTGATACGGACGAGCCACCTGGTACCGTCCGGAAATGAGACGAAACTGAATAAAACGGATGGCGGATATTGGTTCAGGACAAGGAAACGGCGGGAAACGTTCCGTATGGAAACCAATGCGGTGGCTTCATCGGAAATACTTGTATTATCGGGATACGGACAGAAAATATTGTTCGATGAGGCAAGGGTGGAAATCAGAAACCGGAGGATATCGGGTAGACTCCGTTTGCCTGGTGGGGAGAGCTTTGACCGTATGACTCCGTTTATATCACTGGAGAGAAATGACGGTACACGGATCGGAGTATTGGAGGTGATGGTGGAATCCGGACGTAATGAAGCGGCTTTTACAGTTGATTTGAGGACTGAATATAAGTTGAATATGAATGAGCAGATATATATCAGATACGTCCCTTTGACGGCGGGCGACCGTAGGGTATTCAGAAAAGATACGAGTCTGAAATTGTTGCAGGATTTTCCTCTGACGGTTATCGAACTGGAAAAAGTAAAGTGAATTTAGATATGTTTCGTTTTTTTTATGTCATAGTGATTACGGCACTTATGCCTTCGTGCACGTATGTGCCCAAAGAGAACCAGAAAAAAGGAATAGAGGATGCGGCAAGCACTCCGGACAGAATGGTTGCTGTATTTCCCTATCCTGAAATCCCTTCGGTGATGGAGACCCCGGAGGAAAGATCGGATTTTTTATTGTCTCATTATTGGGATAAGTTTGATTTTTCTAATGAGGCCATAGTGGATGGAAGAGGAGCTGAACAGGGATTTGTGGATTTTGTATACCTCATCGGATATACGGAGAGAGGTAAAGAACGTATACGGGGGTATATGAAGCATTTTTGCTTACTGATGCGCAGAAACAGTCATGCGGTATACAGGTTTTATCAACTTGCCGAGGATTATCTTTATAATCCAAATTCGGGATATGCAGATGAAAAAATATATGGGATATATTTAGAGGAACTGTATAAAGTGCTTTCGGGAAATCCGGATATGAGGGTACGGATTGATGAACGTTTGAACCTTATAAATCGGAATACCTGCGGAACCAAAGCTTACGATTTTTTCTTTCTGACATTTGAAGGAGAAAAAAAATCGCTATATAACTACGTACCGCGAGAAAAACGGATCTTGCTTTTGTTTTATGATCCCGATTGCCGGGGATGCAAAGAGTTAATCGGAAGGATGAGTGAAAATGATTGCCTGGAACAATCGGTAAAAAAAGGAGAGTTAGAGGTTTTGGCTGTCTGTACCGGTGAGGATGAAGGGAGATGGAAAGAGTCTGTATCGGAAATGCCAATCTGGTGGAAGGTGGTATGGGATATAACTGGGGTGGGAGCAAACGGAATCTATGATCTAAAAGCGTTGCCTGCCTTGTATTTGCTTGCAGAAGACAAGATTGTTCTGATGAAGGATGTGTCATTTGATAAATTGATGACTAATGTGGATTGATGATGTGTGCAGACCGGTAAATTTAATATTCGATAATTTGTTGTAGTTTGACCGGATTACTGGTTGTCAAAAATGGTATTTCAAAAATTCATTAAGATGAATGCTAAGGATGTAAAAGTAATAAGTCGTAATAAAATCAGGTGTATTTATTTTATATTGTAATTAAAATGTTTATTATTGTGATAGAATAACAGATTCTGCATTTGGGTTTTTTAAAAGGTCATCTGTTTTGATTCTATGTTTTCTAATTGATATATATTTGCAGCGAAGAAAAGAAAAAAGAAATATAATAACGTAAATATATATCAATATGTCATGTATTAGATTTTCAAAGATGCATGGTTTAGGTAATGATTATATCTATGTGAACACCATGCTTTATCCTATAGACAACCCGGAGCAGCGTTCGGTGGAATGGAGCCGTTCCCATATCGGAATCGGCAGTGACGGTCTGGTACTGATCGGAAAATCGGATGTGGCGGATTTCAGCATGAGGATATTCAATGCGGACGGTTCGGAGGCCATGATGTGTGGCAATGCTTCCCGGTGCATTGGAAAATATTTGTATGAAGAGGGACTGACGGACAAGACGGTGATTGCGTTGGAAACGTTGTCCGGAATCAAAAAGCTTTATCTGCACCTGGCGGAGGACGGAACCGTAGCCTCGGTGACCGTAGATATGGGAATTCCCGGAAGGGTCGGTGAAGTGATCCTGGGCGAGGGCTATGGATTTGGCAGTGGAGTGGAAGTATCGATGGGCAACCCGCATCTGGTGATTTTTGTCGATGAGGTGATGAAAGTGGATGTGGCAGCCTGGGGAGCCAGACTGGAGCATCATCCGTTGTTTCCCGACCGGGTAAATGTGGAGTTTGCTCAGGTATTGCCCGACGGAAACCTGCGGATGAGGGTGTGGGAAAGAGGTTCCGGACTGACGGAAGCCTGTGGCACCGGAGCCTGCGCGACGGCTGTGGCAGCCCGGTTTACGGGGCGGACCGCAGACAAGGTGGCGGTGGTGATGGATGGAGGTACGCTGTGTGTGGAATGCAACCCGGACAACCGGCATGTGTACATGACGGGAACGGCTACCCGGGTGTTTGAGGGAGAAATCAGAGTTTCCTGAGCGAGTCAGGATAACGGTTAGGATTAGTTAACAGGTAAATAAACAAAAAGGTATATGGCACTGGTAAATGAACATTTCTTGAAACTTCCCGGAAGTTATCTGTTTTCGGATATTGCAAAAAAAGTCAATTCGTTTAAGGTTACGCACCCTAAGGACGATGTGATTCGTTTGGGAATCGGCGACGTGACACGTCCCTTGCCTCAGGCATGCATCGAGGCCATGCATCGGGCGGTGCAGGAGATGGCAGATGAGGCAACGTTTCACGGTTATGGACCGGAACAGGGGTATGATTTTCTCATCGATGCCATTCTGAAAAATGACTATGAACCCCGGGGCGTACATCTTTCCCGTTCGGAAATATTCATCAGTGACGGGGCCAAGAGCGATACGGGGAATATCGGAGAGCTTCTGAGATGGGATAATAGCATGGGAATCACTGATCCGGTGTATCCGGTATATGCGGACAGCAATATCATGTGTGGACGTGCGGGTGTGCTGGAGGAGAACGGAAGGTGGAGCAACATCACGTATCTGCCCTGCAACGAGCAGAACGGGTTTATTCCTTCGGTTCCGGAATCGCGCATCGACTTGCTTTATCTGTGTTACCCCAACAATCCGACGGGGGTGACGCTTACTCATGAGCAGCTGAAGGCGTGGGTGGACTATGCGCTGGACAACGATACGCTGATTGTGTTCGATGCGGCTTATGAGGCTTTTATCACTGAAGAGAACGTGCCTCATTCCATCTATGAAATCAAAGGAGCCAAGAAGTGTGCCATCGAGATACGGAGCTATTCCAAGACAGCGGGATTTACGGGACTCCGCTGCGGCTATACGGTGGTTCCCAAGGAACTGACGGCGGCTACGTTCAGTGGTGACAGGGTAGCGCTGAACAAGTTGTGGCACCGCAGGCAGTGCACCAAGTTCAATGGCACGAGCTACATTACCCAGCGGGCTGCCGAGGCTATCTATACGCCGGAAGGGAAAAAACAGGTAAGGGAGAATATTGATTATTACATGCGGAATGCGGCCTTGATCCGGGAGGGACTGCAGCAGGCGGGACTGAAGGTGTATGGAGGGGTGAATGCTCCGTATATCTGGCTCAAGACGCCGGAAGGAATGGGTTCATGGCATTTCTTCGAACAGATGCTGTACGAGGCGCATGTGGTAGGTACTCCGGGCGTCGGCTTCGGGCCCAGCGGAGAGGGGTACATGCGGCTTACCGCCTTTGGAACGTATGAGGATTGTGTGGAGGCGGTGGCACGCATCCGGAAGTGGCTGGAATAACCGGCCTTTTGAAAGACAAATTGCTGCATTAGATAATTGGATAACAGGTATTGGTTTTTTTAAGGTAAACAAGAATTAAATAGATTTAATTATGTCAGAACTGAGATTTAGAGTGGTGGAAACGGCTTTCAGAAAACGGCCGGCCCACGTGGAGATTCCCTCCGAACGTCCTTCTGAATATTTTGCAAGGTATGTGTTCAATAAGGAAAAGATGTTTAAGTATCTTCCGGGGGGAGTTTATGCCAAACTGGTGGATGTCATTGAAAACAATGTTCCCTTGGATTCCGGCATTGCCGACGAGGTGGCTGCCGGCATGAAGCGGTGGGCCGTGGAGATGGGAGCTACCCATTATACTCACTGGTTTCATCCGCTGACGGAAGGAACGGCGGAAAAGCACGATGCGTTTGTGGAGCCCGACGGCAAAGGGGGAATGATTGAGGAATTTACCGGAAAGCTGCTGGTACAGCAGGAGCCGGATGCGTCCAGTTTCCCGAACGGGGGTATCCGCAACACGTTCGAAGCCCGCGGATATTCGGCATGGGATCCTTCTTCTCCGGCCTTTATCGTGGATGACACTCTGTGTATTCCGACGGTGTTCATTGCGTATACGGGAGAGTCGCTCGACTATAAGGCTCCTTTGCTGAAAGCACTTCGGGCTGTCAACAAGGCGGCTACGGATGTGTGTCATTATTTTTATCCGGAGGTGAAGAAGGTTGTGGCTTATCTGGGATGGGAACAGGAGTATTTTCTGGTCGATGAGGGATTGTATGCGGCACGGCCGGACTTGCTGATGACGGGCAGGACGCTGACCGGACACGACTCCGCAAAGAACCAGCAGCTGGAAGATCATTATTTTGGAGCGATTCCTCCCCGGGTAGGGGCCTTCATGAAGGACCTGGAAATCGAGGCGCTGAAGTTGGGTATTCCCGTCAAGACGCGCCATAATGAAGTGGCTCCCAATCAGTTCGAACTGGCGCCGGTATTCGAGGAGTGTAATCTGGCGGTGGATCATAATATGCTGATCATGGCGCTGATGCGGAAGATTGCGCGCAATCACGGATTCCGGGTACTGCTGCACGAAAAGCCGTTCAAGGGAATCAACGGAAGCGGCAAGCACAACAACTGGTCGCTGGGAACGGATACCGGGGTATTGCTGATGGCTCCTGGAAAGACGTCGGAAGAGAATCTTTGTTTCATTGTCTTTATCGTCAATACGCTGATGGCCGTCTATCGCCACAACGGATTGCTGAAGGCCAGTATCTCCAGTGCCACGAATGCGCATCGTCTGGGAGCCAATGAGGCACCTCCTGCCATTATTTCTTCTTTCCTGGGAACACAGGTGTCGCAGATGCTTAACCTGATTGAGGAGAGTGAGAAGGATGAACTGGTGAGCATGGACGGCAAGCATGGAATGAAGCTGGATATTCCTCAGATACCGGAACTGCTGATTGACAATACCGACCGCAACCGTACGAGTCCGTTTGCCTTTACGGGCAATCGGTTTGAGTTCCGTGCGGTGGGCTCGGAGGCCAACTGTGCCAGTGCGATGATTGCCCTTAATACGGTGGTGGCCGAACAGCTGGCTGAGTTTAAGGTGGAGGTAGATGCGCTGATGGAAAAAGGGGAGGAGCGGGTTTCTGCCCTTCTGGAAGTGGTACGGCGCTATCTGAAGATCTGCAAGCCGATCCGTTTCGACGGTAACGGTTACAGTGAGGAATGGAAGGCGGAGGCTGCACGTCGCGGACTGGATTGTGAGACGAGTGTGCCGCTGATTTTCGACAATTACCTGAGCAAGGCCAGCGTGGAGATGTTCGAGAGAATGGCGGTCATGACGCGTAAGGAACTGGAGGCGCGCAATGAGGTGAAATGGGAGACTTACACCAAGAAGATTCAGATTGAGTCGAGGGTGCTGGGCGACCTGGTGATGAATCACATTATCCCGGTAGCGACTGAATATCAGTCTAAACTGCTGGATAATGTATATAAGATGAAAGCGCTCTTCCCGGCCGGAAAGGCTTCCGAACTCTCTGCCAAGGACCTGGAACTGATTGAGGAGATTGCCCATCATACGGCCTTTGTCAAGGAACATGTGGATAAGATGGTAGAGGTACGGAAAGAGGCGAACCGGGTGGCTTGCGAGCGTGAGAAGGCCATTGCTTATCACGACCGGATTGTACCCATGATGGAAGAGATCAGGTATCATATTGATAAACTGGAACTGGTGGTGGACGATCAGATGTGGACGTTGCCCAAATATCGTGAACTGTTGTTTATCAGATAATATTCAGCTGGGTTTGCTGATGGGGAAGGCGGTGAGGGAAAGCGGTTGTTGAATCGTAGGGGACGGAGGGAGGGATTTTGAAAAGATTTTTCTATTTTTGCGGGCGGGAAGGTTTCCTGCCCGCATTTCGTATGATGGGCAGGGAACCGGAGACTAAAATTCGGTTGAATACAAAAATGGAAAAAAGAATGAACGAACAGGCGTATTTGGAGCGTTTCGAAAATAAGATGCAGCAGGACTTGCTGCGTTTGTGTACCACTTATCATATGCTGGACGGGGTATGGTTGTCGAGTGAGGACATCAACGAGCATTGGTTGAAACTGGCACCGGAGTATCTGGCCGATGCCGTGGGACAGGTCAGTGAATATCCGACCGTATCAGTGGCATGGGCGGCTTATCTGGGACTGGCGATGGCATATGGATGGGACATGAACTGGGAGGTGTTCTCACGGGCGGAATACCGTTTCTTCTATGGCAGCCGGGGATTCGACGATATGGATGAGCACATTGTGCGGGATATCCTGGGTATTTCGCTCGACAGTGAAGAGGCGGCAGCCCTGGAGGAAATGATCCGTCGTTGTGCGCAGACGGCAGTCGACCTGATTCGCCGTGAACAGATTGAACCTCAGAGTCCGATGGCCTATTATGCGTTTTCCAGAGCTTGCTGGGTGATGTACGGGGTAGGAGCTGCCCTCGGCCTCAAAAAGTTGGGATACAAACTGGAAAAACTCGACCTGTCGGACAGCAATACGGGAAACAAGACGTTGCTCAACTGAGCCATGGAATGAATGTGGAATGATGGAATGAAGTGGCTATGGATATTCTGCTGATTGTATTGGGGGCTGTCTGTATGTTGCTCGGACTGTTGGGATGTGTGCTTCCGGCCCTTCCCGGTCCCCCGGTTTCGTATGTAGGACTCTTGTTGTTGCACTGTACCGACCGTATCCAGTTTTCGCTGACGGAAATGCTGGTCCTGCTGCTACTGGTGATTGTGGCCCAGGTTCTGGATTATTTTATTCCCATATTGGGGAGCAAGTACAGCGGCGGTACCCGATGGGGCAGCTGGGGAGCCTTTGTGGGCTCGGTTGTCGGACTCTTCTTCCTGCCGGCCGGGTTGTTCCTCGGACCTTTTCTGGGGGCTGTGGCGGGAGAACTGCTGGGAGCGGCCGACCTGGCGAGGGCGCTGAAGTCGGGCATCGGGGCACTGGCCGGTTTCCTGCTGGGAACCGTTCTGAAACTTTCCCTGTGCATGTATTTTGTGATACTGTGGTTCCGGGAGGTATGCTGACCTGCCGGAACCGGAAGCTGTCATTTCTCTGACAGCCTTTCCTTGAGGCGGGTGTTCCGCTTGTCGACTGTCTGGTTCCGTACGGCATAGGCCAGTGCCTTGCCGGTACCGATCAGGATACAGACTTTCTTGGCACGGGTGATGCCGGTATAAATCAGGTTGCGCTGCAGCATGACATAGTGTGTCATCAGTACGGGCATGATGACAATAGGGTATTCGGAACCCTGTGACTTGTGGATGGTAGTGGCATAGGCCAGTACAATCTCGTCGAGTTCCGAGGCTTCGTATTCCACCCGTTTCCCGTCGTAATCCACCCATAACGTACGGTTTTCTACTTCCACGCTTTCAATAAAACCGATATCTCCGTTGAATACTTCTTTATCGTAATTGTTCTTGACCTGCATCACACGGTCGCCTTTGCGGAATACGTATCCGCTGCGGCTGAGGCTTTCGCCTCCGGGATTCAGTGCCTGCTGCAATGCCAGGTTCAGGCTGTTGGCGCCTACCGTTCCGCGCTGCATGGGGGTAAGGACTTGGATGTGGCTGACTTTCTCTTTGTATGCCTGGGGGAGCCGTTTCTGTACCAGCGTAACGATGGTGCTTACGGTCTTTTCCGGGTCTTCTTCCTGCATGAAAAAGAAATCTGTCTCTTTTCCGTTGGAGATGTCCGGAAAGATACCCTGATTGATCCGGTGGGCATTCATGACGATGCGTGAACTCTGTGCCTGGCGGAAGATGCGTGTCAGGCGGGTGACGGGGACTTCTCCGCTGTCGATGATGTCACGCAGGACGTTGCCGGCTCCTACGCTCGGCAACTGGTCGATGTCTCCTACGAGAATCAGCCGCATGTGTACCGGCAGGGCCTTCATGAGGGAGTACATCAGCAGGATGTCAATCATGGACGATTCGTCGACAATCAGCACGTCGCCCTCCAGCGGGTTGTCTTCGTTGCGCTGGTATCCCTGGTCGGGCTTGAATTCCAGCAGGCGGTGGATGGTCTTGGCTTCCATGCCCGTCGCTTCGCTCATCCGCTTGGCGGCACGGCCGGTGGGGGCAGCCAGCAGAATGCGCAGGCCACAGGCTTTCAGGGCGGCAATGATGCCCTGCGTCGTAGTGGTCTTTCCGGTTCCGGGCCCTCCGGTGAGTACCATGACCTTGGAGGCCACTGCCTGCTGGATGGCTGCTGCCTGAATGGAGTCGTATTCCACGCCGGTCTGGAAGGAAATACGGGCAATGTCGACAGAAGTCTGCTTCAGTGCATCACTGCCATGCAACAGTTGTCGCAGCCGTTGGGCGGTTCCGCTTTCCGCATAATAGAACGGAGGCAGGTAAATGGCCTCTTCTTCCTGGATGATGTCTTTGTCGGCAATCATCTGGCTCAGTACACTCCGGATGGCTTCTTCCTGCGTATCGAGGAGCTGGACAGCCGTAGCCAGGAGCTGTTCGAGTACCGCATATACATGTCCGCTGTCGGCCAGTTGCCCCAGGGTATAGAGCACACCGCTGCGGCACCTGCGGCTGTCTTCGTTGGTATAGCCCATCTTCCGGGCAATGGAATCGGCCGTCTTGAATCCGATTCCCCAGATGTCATCGGCCAGGCAATAGGGATTCTCACGGACCTTTTCGACGCTTTCATTGCCGTAGGTACGGTAAATCTTGGCCGCATAGGACGTGCTGACCCCATAGCTTTGGAGAAAGAGCATGACATTCCGGATTTCCTTCTGTTTTTCCCAGCTCTCCCGGATGAGGCGGATGCGTTTCTCGCCGATGCCTCCTACTTCCTGCAGGCGTTCCGTCTCTTTTTCGATGATGTGTATCGTGTCCAGACCGAACTGCGCCACAATCCGTTTGGCAAATACCGGTCCGATGCCCTTGATGAGTCCGCTTCCCAGGTATTTTTCCATACCGTATGCGGTTGCAGGAAGGGTTTCTTCCCAACTCTCGGCAACGAACTGGCTGCCATAGCGCTTGTCTACCTTCCAGTTGCCGGTGACCTGCAGGATACTTCCGGCACATACATCCAGCAGATTGCCTACCAGAGTGACCAGTTCGCTGTATCCTTTGACCTTTACTTTCAGGATGGAGTATCCGTTCTCGGGATTCTGATACGTGATGCGTTCTACGATGCAGTTGATTTTAATCATGGCGGTTCGGTGTGTAAGAATTCCAAATTGCAAAATTATATATTCTTCGTGAATTTTAGTCTCCTGGGCCCTTTTTCTGCTATCCGGCTGTAGGCTCTGGAGTGATGAAAGGAGGACCGGAAGCTTTTTTGGGCGGATAATGCCCCTAAAAATCGCCCTTAATGATTAATAAAAGTTAAAACCAATCAAATTTCTGGTTGTTTTATATGTTACATAACATAAAAGCATTACCTTTGCACTGTGTTTTTCATGGTATTAGATTTAAGGTTAATGAAGATTGGGAGTCTGGGAAGATTCCCTTTTTTTATTTTATCTGTTTACCTCCCGTTTTTCTTCTCCAGAGAAACCGGCCGGCCTGGAAAAACCGGATTTCCTTCTTCGTTTCTGAAAAAAAGAACTTGTCCGTTATTTTGAATTTCAGAATATTCATTATATTTGTTTTTCAAATTTTATCACAAAAATGAAAAACTATGAATATTAAACACCGACTGATTGTCATGAATTTCCTCCAGTTTGCAGTATGGGGGGCTTATTTAACTTCAATGGGAACCTATCTGGCTGGAATTGGTTTGGGAAGCCATATCGGTTTGTTTTATGCGATGCAGGGAATTGTCTCGCTGTTTATGCCAGCCATTATGGGTATTATAGCCGACCGGTGGATTCCGGCGCAGCGATTATTGGGATTAAGTCATTTGCTGGCGGCCGTGTTCATGCTGGGAGTGGGTTTCCATGGAATGCAAGGAGGGGATCAGGTGTCGTATCCGGTATTGTTCACACTGTATTCACTCAGCGTGGCTTTTTATATGCCGACACTGGCCTTGTCCAACTCTGTAGCCTATACGGCTCTCGATCAGTCGGGACTGGATACCATCAAGGCTTTTCCGCCGATACGTACTTTTGGAACCATCGGATTTATCTGTTCCATGTGGCTGGTGGATTTGTTGGGCTTCCAGCATAATTACATGCAGTTCTTTGCCTGTGCGGCATGGGGAATCCTGCTGGCACTGTATGCGAATACCTTGCCGAAATGTCCGACCAGCAGGGGGGCGGAAGGCAAGAAATCGCTGGTGGAGGCTTTGGGACTCCGGGCTTTCTTGCTGTTTAAGCAGAAGAAGATGGCGCTTTTCTTCATCTTTTCCATGTTGCTGGGAGTTTCTCTTCAGATTACCAACGGCTTTGCCAATCCTTTCATTACCAGTTTCGGGGCGATTCCGGAATATGCGGATACCTTCGGTGTGCAGCATGCCAATCTGCTGATTTCTCTTTCTCAGATCAGTGAGACCTGCTGTATTCTGCTGATTCCTTATTTCCTGGGCCGTTTCGGTATCAAGCGGGTAATGCTGATTGCCATGGGAGCCTGGGTGCTCCGTTTCGGCCTGTTCGGACTGGGAAATCCGGGTAGCGGGGTATGGATGTTCATCCTTTCGATGCTGGTGTATGGAGTGGCGTTCGATTTCTTCAATGTGTCAGGGTCTCTGTTTGTCGACAAGGAAACCGACTTGAGTATCCGTTCGAGTGCGCAGGGATTGTTCATCATCATGACGAACGGTATCGGAGCTACGGTGGGTACTTTGTGTGCACAGGCGGTGGTCAACCGTTTTGTGGATTTCAGCAGTACCGAGCCTCAGGTGGAAGGATGGAGTTCTGCCTGGTTTGTGTTCGCCGGTTATGCATTGATCGTGGCTATCGTCTTTGCCATGGTCTTCAGATACAAGCATGTTCGCTCGTAATTACGGACGGACCGCGACCTTTGTAGGAAGAGCCCGATGCGGGGCTCTTTTTTATTAATACGGATTAACGTATGTTTTTTCTAAAATAATGCTTATGAAAACAAAATTTTTAAATGCAATGGTATGGGTCACTGCATTGTTCTTTGCAGCGTGCTCCAGTAAGGGTGATTACACTTGTGCGATACCTTCGGATGCGGCTTTGGTTGCTTCTGCAGACGTACAGCAACTGGTGGAGAAGAGTGGAATTACGGGAGAGGAAGGCAAGGTGCTGACCGACCAGCTTATGAAATCGGTAAGAAGTGACGTGAGTGAACAGGAGGTGGCAATGATTGAGAAGATCCTTGCTGATCCGGCTGAAAGCGGACTTGATTTCCGTGAGAAAGTGTATGCCTTCATGGTATCGGACATGGAGTATGCGGCAGTGCTGGCTGCGGTAGACAACCGTGACAAGGTAACGGAAATGGTGAATATGCTGGCCGGACACGAGGTTTGTGAGCCGGTTGCGGAAGAGGCTGACTATAGTTATACGACGGTAGACCGCAAGTCGCTGCTGGCGTACAATGAGACTGCCTTTCTGCTGCTGAACGGAGGTAGCAAATTCGATACTGAAGAACTGAAGGCTAAGGCTGCTGCCTTGCTGGCCAATGAGAAGGCCAACAGCTTTATCAGTACTGACAAGTTTGATAAGATGCAGAAGGCCAAAGGGGATATTGCACTGAGTTTTTCATTGGACTGCCTGCCCAGGGAAGAATTGAAACTGCTGCAGATGAATATGCCGCAGGGAGTAGACCCCAAGGATGTGACTGCGGTTTCAGCCTTGCACTTCGAAAAGGGAAAGGTGCTGCTGGATGTGGAAACCTTGTACAATCCGGAAATCAAAGACATGATTGCCCAGCAGGAAAAAGTCTATGGAGACAAGTTGAAGGGTAAATTCCTGGAAAAATTCCCGAAAGAATCGATGACTTACCTTGCTTGCAGTGTGAACGGGGAGGAAGCCTATAAGGTAATCATGCAGAATGAAATGGTCAAGAGAGAACTGCGTAATGCCAGACTGCCGTTCGACCTGGAGAAAGTACTGAAATCTTTGAATGGAGAAATGGCTTTCGCCATGGCTGCCGGCAAGTCGATGATTCCGCAGTTCGGAATTTATGCCGAAGTTGCCAATGATGACATCTTGAAGGAAATGAATCCGTTCAAGCAAATGCTGGCTGCTGCCGGTATGGAATATGGAGTGAAAGACGATGTCTTTTATGTTTCCAATATCAAGGAAGGTTCACTGGAATCGACTTTGGACGACTGTGACTGGGCCGGTGATTCAAAGGGTAAGCTGACTTACTTTGTGTCAGATTTCCAGGCAGTTGCCGACTTTGTGCGTCTGGGTATGAATCCTTCTCAGGCTGCTTCACTGAATATGGTGGCCAATACGCTGAAGGTATTTACCGGATACAGTGAAGACGTAACTCATTTCCATGCCGCACTGACGATGGTGGATACGAAGACCAATTCACTGAAACAGTTTGTGGACATTGCAAAGAAAATGAATGCGGCGAACTAAGTGGTTTTGCTGAAAAAACAGTACCTTTGTGCATATTGTGTTGAATCATTTTAATAAAAAAGAAGAATATGCATGTATTTTATACCCCGGATATTGCGGTGTCACCCGAACTTCCGGAAGAGGAGGCCGGTCACTGCCTGCGTGTGTTGCGTTTGGGAATCGGCGATGAAGTGATGCTGACAGACGGGAAAGGTTATTTTTACAAGGCGGTCATCAGTGCCGCAACAGGGAAGCGTTGCCAGGTGAAGGTGGTAGAGACCATCCGGCAGGAAGCGTTCTGGAACGGACATCTTCATCTGGCAATGGCTCCTACTAAAAATATGGACCGTATCGAATGGTTTGCGGAAAAGGCAACGGAAATCGGTTTTGACGAACTGACGTTCCTGAACTGCCGTTTTTCGGAACGGAAGGTCATCAAGACCGAAAGGGTCGAGAAAATCGTGGTTTCGGCGGTGAAACAGTCGCTGAAGGCTTCCAAACCGATTGTAAATGAAATGATTGACTTCAACAAGTTCGTGCAGAAGGAGTTCGGCGGACAGAAGTTCATCGCTCATTGTTACGAAGGCGAGAAGCCGTTGCTGAAGGACGTGCTGGTGCCTGGAGAGGATGCGCTGGTGCTGATCGGTCCGGAAGGTGATTTCAGTCCGGAAGAGGTGAAAAAAGCCGAAGAGGCCGGATTCCGTGCCATCAGCCTGGGCAAGTCACGCTTGCGCACGGAAACAGCAGCACTGGTGGCGGTACACATCATGAACTTATTTAATCAGAAATAATAGAATGAAGATCATACGGAAAAAAATGACTGCCTGGACAATGGGGCTCATGCTTTTGCTGGCTGCCTGTTCAGACGGTTCGCGTTATGTGGAGGCGCTTCCGGCAGATGCAGCTCTGGTTGCTGCCGTGGATGTGAACGGCATGGCCCGGAAAGCGGGGTTGCTGGATGTCGAGGGAGGAACGGTCCGTACCTGGCTGAAGCGCACGCTGGGAGAGAGTCTGGGAGAGTCGGAAGCCATGCTCGACCGGCTGATGGAAGATCCGTCGGGATGCGGCCTGCAGTTTACGGATAAGGTATTTGTATTTGTGGCTTCCGGATCGGAATATGCGGGGGCTTTGTTCCGTGTAAAGGATGTGGACGACCTGGAGCAGTTCGTGGAACTCCTCCGACAGCAGCAGTTGTGTGACGAGGTGCGCGAAAGTGACGGCTCGTCGTGGACCCTGATGGGCGGTATGCTGGCTGCCTGGTCGGACAGGGCTTTCCTGATCATGGCTTCTCCGAAGGGGGAAGATCCTGCACGTCTGCAGCGACAGGCCGACCGCCTGCTTCGTCAGCAGGAAGGTGAGGGCTTTACGGCGACTGCCGACTATGCCCGCATGTGTGAGACGAAGGGGGAGGTAGTGACACTTGCTTCTCTTGATTTGTTTCCTTATCAGACGGTGCTTCCTCTGACCATGGGACTTTCGGGCGACTTGAAGCTGAAGGATGTGAAGGCACTTGCCGCACTGGAGTTCGGTGAGGGAAAGGCCGTGATGCAGATTCAGACACAGGTAGCCGACAAGGTGGTGCAGTCGGTGCTCGAGAAGCAGTTGCAGGTCACTGGACCGCTGGAAGGAACGTACCTGGAGGCATTCCCGAAGAAAATGGGGGCCTGGGCTTCCTTCAATGCGAACGGAAAGCAATTGTACGACTTCTTGAATGAGAATCCGTATGTGCGCCGTCTTTTTGAGCACTCCATGATTCCGATTGATTTTGCTGCCGTTTTTGGGGCAATACATGGAGATGTGGCTCTGGCAATGCCGGATCCGCTGCACAGTAATGCGTTTATGGCGTATGCCCGTGTGACTGGCAGTGGTTTCCTGCAGACATTTGAGGACTTGAAACCGTTGCTGGCAATGACCGGCGGACAGGCGCGTCTGATCAATCAGGGCGAGAAGGCGTATGAGTTCCGGACGACGGATGCTTCCCTGATCGGACTGCCGGCAGGACCGCTTGCACTTTGGTTCGGGGTGAGAGGTGATCATCTGTACCTGACGAACGACAAGCGTCTGCTGGATGAAAAGGTACTGGGACTTTCTCTTGCCAATACGGCCTGGGGCAACCGGGTGAAGGGGCAGCGCTTCTTTGTGGCTGCCGATGCGGCTGGGGTATGGCCGGATGCGGAGACCTTGACCGTGGAAAGTGCGGATGGAAGCAATATCCGCGTGGAGTGGGTGATGAAAGACAATAAGACAAATGTATTGGAGCAGCTTATCCGCAGGATAGGGCTCCGTTAATGGTATAAGAAGATGAAAACGATAGAATTGCAGCATACGCTTCCGGAGGTCTTTGCCGGACGTGACCGTGTAGAGTCGGACGTATGGCATAAGCAACTGGAATTCCGGCGGGGAGAAGTGTATCTGATAGAGGCGGCTTCCGGAACCGGTAAATCTTCGCTGTGCAGTTATGTTTATGGATACCGTAAAGATTATCAGGGAATTATCTGTTTCGATGGTGTCAATATCCGTTCGTACTCCGTGGCACAGTGGGTGGACTGCCGGAAGAATTCGCTGAGTATGTTGTTTCAGGAACTGCGTTTGTTCCCGGAACTTACGGCCTGGGAAAATGTGCATCTGAAAAATACGCTGACCGGATTCCGGGAGAAGAAACAGATCAGGGAATGGTTTGAAATGCTGGGAATTGCGGACAAATGGGACCAGCCGGTAGGGCGGATGTCATTCGGGCAGCAGCAGCGCGTGGCATTTATCCGGGCGCTTTGTCAGCCGGCTGATTTTATCTTCCTGGACGAGCCGGTCAGTCACCTGGACGATGTCAATGCGGGCATTATGGGACGCATGCTCAGGGAGGAAGTCACGCAGCGGGGAGTCGGAATCATTGTGACCTCAGTAGGAAGACAGTTGCCTATGGAGTACAACCGGGTGCTTTCGCTGTAAAAAGTATGTTTGAAGATCATAAATAATTGTGTGATGGTTTGGAAATTATTGAAACAGCATATCAGTAAGGCACAGCTGGCCGGCTTTTTTCTGGCCAATCTGTGCGGTACGGTCATTATCCTGCTCAGCGTACAGTTCTATCAGGACGTGAAACCGCTTTTTATGGGCGGCGACAGTTTCATGAGTAAGGACTATATCATTGTCTGCAAGAAGGTCAGTGCTCTGGGCTCACTGGTGGGCCGGGGTACCAGTTTTTCGGAAGCAGAAGTGGACGAGATGCGTGCCCAGCCGTTTGCCGAAGCGGTGGGAGTATTCAAGCCGGCCCGGTTTAACGTGTCGGCAGGGATGGGACTTCAGGGAATCAGTTTTTCTACCGCCATGTTTTTTGAGGCGGTACCTGATGCTTTCCTGGATGTGCGTCCCGAAGAATGGAAATACGAGGAAGGACAGGAGGAAATTCCGATTATCCTGCCCCGTAATTATTTGAATCTGTACAACTTCGGTTTTGCGAAAATCCGCAGCCTGCCTCAGTTGTCCGAAGGAATGCTGGGAATGGTGGCCTTGGATGTGCGCATCAGCGGAAGGGGGCAGGTCAAACTGCTGAAAGGCCGTATTGTCGGTTTTTCGAACCGCCTGAACACCATACTTGTGCCGGAGTCGTTCATTGATTGGGGAAATCGTCTGTATGGAGAAGACAAGGAACTGCAGACTTCCCGCCTGATTGTGGAAGTCGACAATCCTGCCGATGAACGCATCGTGCAGTTCATGCAAAAGAACGGATATGAAGTGGAGGGAGACAAACTGGATACGGGAAAGACTGCCTGGTTCCTGAAGCTGATTATCGGGGTGGTAATATCGGTCGGTGCCTTGATCAGTGTGCTCTCGCTGTACATTCTCATGCTGAGCATTTATTTGCTGCTGCAGAAAAATACGGTCAAACTCGAGAACCTGCTGCTGATCGGATACAGTCCGGCAAGGGTGGCACGCCCTTACCAGGGGCTGACGGTTGCCTTGAACTTTGTCATACTGGCATTGGGACTGTGGGCCGTGAAAATGATCAGGGATGCTTATCTGGATACGCTGGGCGCCTTGCTTCCGGGAGCAGGAGACGGTAACCTGTGGGTGGCGGTAGGAGCAGGACTGGTGTTGTTCCTGTTCGCATCACTTCTGAATGTCTGGGTGATCCGTCATAAAATCAACTCCATCTGGAAGCGTGAGTGACGGCTTTCCGAAGAATAGGACTGCCGGATTGAGACCGCAGATATCAGGAAAAACAGGACTCTTACAAAAAATAGTTGAATGGAAATAAAACAAGTAGCCTTTACACTGAAGCCTCGTAAGCGTGGCTTTCATCTGATTACGCAAGAAATACTTGCCAATCTGCCGGCTTTGCCCCAGGCAGGTTTGCTGAACCTGTTTGTAAAGCATACCAGTTGCGCACTGAGCATCAATGAGAACTACGATCCCAGTGTAAGAACGGATATGGAATATATTTATAACCGTCTGGTGCCGGAAAACGACGCCCGGTACATTCATACCGATGAAGGGGCAGATGACATGCCCAGTCATGCGAAATCAAGCCTGACAGGCGCTTCACTGGTGATTCCGATAACGGATGGAAAACTGAATCTGGGAACCTGGCAGGGAATTTATCTGTGCGAGTTCCGCGATTATGGAGGCCCCAGAAAGATAGTAGCCACCATTATGGGATAGGAAGAAAAACAGGAACCGGTTCCGGCATTTTGCTGAAACCGGTTTTTGTCGTTAAACGGGCCTCCTGATACAATGTGAAATTATCTGTATTAATCTGTCGCAATGTTAATCGGTTTGGGAAATTTCTCTTGATTTATGTCTAAAAACATAAGAATTGGGATAAAAAATGTTATCTTGGTGTACACCTTTGGGACTTTATTGGCTAAATTTGCGTTACCTGATTAGTCAAACATTAAACAGTTAGAGTGTGAACTTTGAGGGTTAGATGTAATAGAAAAAAGAATCTGTTTTAATAAAAATTAAGCTTATGTCAAAAATCGTTGGACATATTTCGCAAGTAATCGGTCCGGTTGTCGATGTACATTTCAAATTCGACGGACAGGATGCTGAATATGCGCTGCCAAAAATACACGATGCGTTGACAATCCTTCGTAAAGATGGTCGTACGCTTGTGGTGGAGGTACAGCAGCATATCGGTGAAGATACCGTGCGTACAGTTGCCATGGACAGTACAGACGGATTACAGCGCGGAATGGAGGTGGTTCCTACCGGACAGGCAATTACCATGCCTGTGGGGGCTCAAATTAAGGGACGTGTAATGAACGTTGTCGGTGAAACTATTGACGGTATGAAGGAATTGGACAAGACGGATGGCTTTCCGATTCACCGTGAACCGCCTAAATTTGAAGACCTGGCAACGACTCAGGAAGTCTTGTTTACAGGAATCAAGGTAATCGATTTGCTGGAGCCGTACCTGAAAGGTGGAAAAATCGGACTTTTCGGTGGTGCGGGTGTTGGTAAGACCGTATTGATTAAAGAGCTTATCAATAATATCGCCAAGAAGCACAACGGATTTTCTGTATTCGCCGGAGTCGGTGAGCGTACCCGTGAGGGAAACGACTTGCTGCGTGAGATGATTGAATCTGGCGTTATCCGCTACGGTGAGGAGTTCCTGAAGAGTATGGAAGAAGGTAAATGGGATTTGTCGAAGGTTGATTATTCAGAAATCGAAAAGTCGCAGGTTGCCATGGTGTTCGGACAGATGAACGAACCTCCTGGAGCACGTCAGTCAGTGGCGCTTTCCGGACTGACACTGGCAGAGTCGTTCCGTGACCGCCAGAACGGAGAGAATGCTCCGCGCGACATCCTGTTTTTCATTGATAACATTTTCCGTTTCACGCAGGCCGGTTCTGAGGTTTCCGCGTTGTTGGGACGAATGCCTTCTGCCGTAGGTTACCAGCCGACACTGGCGACTGAAATGGGTCAGATGCAGGAACGTATTACTTCTACCAAGAACGGATCTATCACCTCAGTTCAGGCGGTTTATGTGCCTGCCGATGACTTGACCGACCCGGCACCTGCCACTACCTTTACTCACTTGGATGCCACTACGGTATTGAGCCGTAAGATTACCGAGCTGGGTATTTATCCGGCAGTGGATCCGCTGGAGTCTACTTCGCGTATCCTTGATCCGCTGATTGTAGGAAAGGAACATTACGAGACTGCTCAGCGCGTAAAGCAGATCCTGCAGCGTAACAAGGAACTTCAGGATATTATTTCTATCCTGGGTATGGATGAATTGTCCGATGAAGACCGTCTGACAGTAAACCGTGCGCGTCGTGTACAGCGTTTCCTGTCTCAGCCGTTTGCCGTAGCCGAACAGTTTACCGGTGTACCGGGTGTAATGGTATCCATCGAAGATACAATCAAAGGCTTCAAGATGATTCTGGACGGTGAAGTGGATGACTTGCCGGAACAGGCCTTCCTGAACGTCGGTACGATTGAAGATGCCATCGAGAAAGGTAAGAAACTGCTTGAGGCTGCGAAAGGGTGATTGTGCGTTGAAATAGAAAACAAAGAATATGAAAGAAATGCATTTAGTGATTGTTTCACCAGAGCGTATGGTTTTCGACGGAGAGGTGTCGCAGGTGACGCTGCCGGGGCAGGTAGGAGAGTTTCAGATTCTGAAGAATCATGCTCCTCTTATTTCCGCACTGGCGGCCGGAAAGCTGACTTATACGTCGGGAACGGAAATGCAGAGCCTGAATATCTCAGGCGGTTTCGTGGAAGTGAGTAATAATCAGATTTCTGTCTGTGCCGAACTTTGAGAAAAGTGAAGCAGGCGATTGAACCTTAGCATGTTTTGGTTGTTTTACAGGTTTTAAAACAACACGATACTATGTTTTTGTTGACCGTAAGAAAAGTTTTTATTCGAGAGCTGACTCTCATTGGTGTGGTGTTGACGGTCCTGGTAGCCGTAGTATATCATATGTTTATACCCGAAAGGTATTTCCTGTGGTTTCCGGCCATACCTATATTCTTTTATCTTTTCGGTCTGCTGTACATAGCCATGTTTTCGTTCTTTTATCGTCTGGGACTGGAAAAACTGATTATGTGCTACATGATATGCAAAGTGCTGAAGTTTACGTTAAGCGCCATTGTGCTGATGTTTTATGCATTGGTCATAGGGCATGAGATTTTGGCTTTCATGCTGACGTTTATCTTCTTCTTCTTTGCCTTCCTGATTTTTGAAACCCGTTTCTTTCTGCGCTTTGAGGCAAAACTGAAGAACAGTAAAAAAAAGAACTGATGAAAAAATTAAAATCAATCGTATTGCTTTTGCTCTTACTGGTAAGCGTTCCTGGAATGCTGAATGCACAGCAGGCAGACTCTCTTTCCGTAGCAGCGGCCGCCCCTTCTGAGGAAGAAGAGGTGAATGTAAGTGAACTGGTATTCGGACATATCGGGGATGCTTATGAATGGCATATTGCTACACTGGGAGGTAAAGAATGGAGCATTCCTCTTCCTGTGATTGTGCATAGCAGTACCGGATGGCATGTGTTCTCTTCTTCTCACTTGAAAGAGGGGGAATATGAAGGACTGTATATTGCTTCTCAAGGCACGAACGAAGGTAAGATTGTGGAACGCAATGCAGCTGGCGAGGAAGTGCGTCCGTTTGATATTTCCATTACGAAAAATGTACTGGGACTGTTCATCAACAGTGCGGTCTTGTTACTGATTCTGATGAGTTGTGTCAGATGGTATAAGAAACATCCGGTAGAAGAAGGGGCTCCCCGGGGGGGAGTAGGAATGGTAGAAGCCATGGTGCTGATGATCTATGAAGATGTGATCAAAGGTTGTATCGGAGAAGATTACAAGCGCTACGCTCCTTATTTGCTGACGGCATTTTTCTTTGTCCTGGTCAACAACCTGATGGGACTGATTCCGATTTTCCCGGGTGGTGCCAACGTAACCGGAAACATAGCCGTAACACTGGTCTTGGCGGTTTGTACGTTCATACTGACCAATGTGTATGGTTCCAAAGAGTACTGGAAAGAAATTTTCTGGCCGGAGGTTCCGGTGTGGCTGAAAGTGCCGATACCGATGATGCCGGTAATCGAACTGTTTGGAATTTTCACTAAGCCTTTTGCTTTGATGATCCGTTTGTTTGCCAATATTATGGCGGGACACGCTGCCATCCTGAGTCTGATAGCCATCATCTTTATTACCGTTAAGGCGGGTGCGGTTATCAATGGTTCTATGACTGCGGTTGCTGTATTATTCGGTATTTTCATGGATGCATTGGAGGTACTGGTCGCATTCATTCAGGCGTATGTATTTACCATGCTTTCTGCCGTGTTTATCGGACTTTCCAGAGTAAAAGGATCTGAAGAATAATTAAAGAATTAATTTAAAGATAAAGTATAACCATTTAAAAATAAGAAGATTATGTTAATGTCAATTTTATTACAAGCTATTGCGGGTGCAGGTATTGGTAAGTTAGGTGCAGCTATTGGTGCTGGTATTGCAGTACTTGGTGCAGGTATAGGTATTGGTAAAATCGGTAGCTCTGCCATGGAAGGTATCGCACGTCAGCCGGAAGCTTCCGGAGACATTCGTATGAACATGATTATTGCAGCTGCCTTGGTAGAAGGTGTTGCATTGATTGCGATCGTAGTTTGTTTGCTGACATTGTTCTTGTAATTAAAAAATCTGGAAAGCATAGGAAAGGCAGCCTTGTTCTGCCTTCCTTGAACTTTCCTGTAAAAGGTTTGAAATATGGGATTATTAACACCAGATCCGGGGTTGCTTTTCTGGATGATCATTGTGTTTGGAGCCGTGTTCTTTATTCTTGCGAAATACGGTTTCCCAGTAATCATCAAGATGGTGGACGACCGGAAAGCATATATTGACAATTCGCTGAAATCGGCGCGTGAGGCAAATGAACGCCTTGCCAATATCAAAAAGGAAAGCGAGCAGATATTGGCAGAAGCTCATGATGAGCAGGCAAGAATTCTGACTCAGGCTGCAGAAACTGCCGACCGTATCGTGAAAGCGGCTCAGGAACGTGCCTTTGCCGAAGGAGAACGGTTGATGGGAGAAATGAAGAAGCAGATCGAAACCGAGAAAGAAAGTGCAATCCGCGACATTCGCCGTCAGGTTGCCGTGCTCTCGGTAGGAATTGCTGAAAAGATTATGCGTAACAAACTGGCCGATACCCAGGAACAGCAAGAACTGATTGACCGTATGCTGGACGAAATGCTGGAATCGGCAAAAAAATAATCATGAAGTATGGATATAGGAGTCGTTTCGAAGCGTTATGCGAAAGCCTTACTGGCCTATGCGAAGGCGCAAGGGAAGGAGGATACTGTATACAATGAAGTGCGGTTGCTGGCCGGTCATCTTATGGCTGTTCCCGAATTGCGGCGTGCTTTGGAAAATCCGATACTTGATGTACAGCGGAAAATGGCACTGTTGTGCGAAGCGGCAGGAGGTACGTCTGTAAGCGAGGAACTGCAGCGTTTCTTCCAGTTGGTACTGGAGGCAAAACGGGAAAAGTTCCTGCAATTCATGGCATGGTCGTATATTGACCTGTATCGTGAAGACAAACATATCTTCAGTGGCCGTCTGATTACAGCCGTTCCTTCCGAGCGCCTGGTGAAACACCTGTCGGAACTGATAGGCGAGCGTACGCATGGAACTGTGGAAATCGAAGCGCGTACGGATGAAAGCCTTATTGGCGGATATATTATCGAGCTCGATGGATTCCGTCTGGATGCGAGCGTGCAGAATCAGTTGAAACGGGTACGCCAGCAGTTTTTAGCGAGAAACAAAAGAATTGTTTAAATTAAAATTGAGTAGTTATGCCAAATACTATAAAACCCAGTGAAGTGTCTGAAGTATTGCTCAGTCAGCTTCAAGGCATTGATACTTCGCTGAAATTTGATGAGGTGGGTACCGTGCTGCAGGTCAGCGATGGGGTAGCGCGCATTTATGGCTTGCGGAATGCGGAGGCCAACGAACTTCTTCAGTTTGAAAACGGTATCATGGGTACTGTGATGAACCTGGAGGAGGACAATGTGGGTGCCGTATTGTTGGGACCGACCGATCAGATTAAGGAAGGAATGATTGTGAAACGTACCAAGCGTATTGCTTCTATCAACGTAGGAGAAAGCATGCTGGGACGTGTAATTGACCCGTTGGGAGTTCCTTTGGACGGACGCGGTGAAATCGGTGGTGAACTCTTTGAGATGCCTTTGGAACGTAAGGCGCCGGGAGTGATCTTCCGTCAGCCGGTAACTGAGCCTCTTCAGACCGGATTGAAGGCCATTGACGCCATGATTCCGATCGGACGCGGACAGCGTGAGCTGATCATCGGTGACCGTCAGACCGGTAAGACTGCCATTGCCATTGATACCATCATCAACCAGCGTGCCAACTACGAAGCCGGCAATCCGGTTTACTGTATCTATGTAGCCGTCGGACAGAAAGGATCTACGGTGGCTGCCCTGGTCAATGCCCTGCGTGAAAAGGGAGCGATGGATTACACGGTAGTCGTTGCGGCTACTGCTTCCGACCCTGCTGCCATGCAGTATTTTGCTCCGTTTGCAGGTGCCGCCATCGGCGAATACTTCCGTGATACCGGCCGACATGCTCTTGTGGTGTACGATGACTTGTCGAAGCAGGCCGTTGCTTACCGTGAGGTATCTTTGATTTTGCGTCGTCCTTCCGGCCGTGAAGCTTATCCGGGTGATATCTTCTATTTGCACTCACGACTGCTGGAGCGTGCTGCGAAAATCATCAGCCAGCAGGAAGTGGCAGAGCAGATGAATGACCTTCCGCCCAGCCTGAAGGGAAAAGTAAAAGCCGGAGGTTCACTGACTGCCTTGCCGATTATCGAAACACAGGCGGGTGACGTTTCTGCCTACATTCCTACCAACGTAATCTCCATTACCGACGGACAGATATTCCTTGAAACCGACTTGTTCAACCAGGGATTCCGTCCTGCCATCAATGTAGGTATTTCGGTATCCCGTGTTGGAGGTAGCGCGCAGATCAAAAGTATGAAGAAAGTGGCCGGAACATTGAAAATCGACCAGGCTCAGTACCGTGAACTGGAAGCATTCTCCAAGTTCAGCAGTGACATGGATCCGGTAACTGCCATGGCCATCGACCGCGGACGAAAGAACAATCAGCTGCTGATCCAGCCTCAGTATTCTCCGATGCCGGTAGGTGAGCAGGTAGCCATACTTTACTGTGGAACCCACGGACTGATGCGTGATATTCCTATCAGCAAGGTACGCGATTTCCAGAAGGCCTTCCTCAACAATATGCGTGCCGATCATAAGGCCGATGTACTGGATGTGCTGGCAAGCGGAAAAATCAATGAAGAGGTTACTGCGATTATTGAGAAAGTGGCAGCCCAGACAATTGTACAGTTTAAAGATAAATAAGAATCATGGCATCACTGAAGGAAGTAAAAGGAAGGATCAATTCGATCAATGGAACGCTGAAAATCACTTCAGCGATGAAGATGGTAGCCTCCTCCAAGCTGCATAAGGCACAGGAGGCGATAGAAAATATGCTTCCTTATGAACGCAGGCTCTATCATATGCTGACGAATTTCCTGAAATCGGACGTCAGTGTAGAGTCACCTTTCATTGTGAAGCGTGAGGTGAAAAAGGTTGCAATTGTTGTCTTTGCTTCAAACAGCAGTCTCTGTGGCGGATTCAATGCCAATGTGATCCGCCACCTGACGGAGATGATCAACCAGTATGCGGGCCAGGTCGGAAAGGAGAATATTCTTGTCTATCCGGTGGGACGTAAAGTGGCTGATGCAGTCAAGAAATTGGACATTGTTCCCGAAGGCGATTATCAGCATATGAGCGGAAAACCTAATTTCCAGGAGGCTTCCGAGCTGGCATCTGCCCTGATGACCCGTTTTCTCTCGGGAGAGATCCAGCAGGTAGAGTTGCTTTACAATCACTTTAAGTCGACTTCTACTCAGGTACTTACCCGTGAGACCTATTTGCCGATTGACCTGAGCAAGACTAAGGAAATGGCCGATGCAGGTAACGGCGAAATGCAGTCCGACTACATCGTGGAACCTTCTGTCGAAACCGTGGTAAGCGAATTGCTGCCGAAAGTGCTTCGCATGAAGATATACACCGTATTGCTGGATTCGGTAGCGGCAGAGCATGCTGCGAGAACCATGGCCATGCAGATTGCTACGGACAATGCCAATGATTTGATTCAGGAACTGACCCTGCTGTACAACAAGAGCCGTCAGCAGGCCATTACCAACGAGTTGCTGGATATTATCGGTGGTACCATGTCCTGACCGGATTGTGGAAAAGGCTTGACAATGTCGTAAGAAAAGATAAAAGTGGATTTCAAGGTCGGTTTGTTCTGAGAAACTGTCACCTGAAATCCACTTTTGTTTGTATGTACTTCTCTCTTCAATCTTTTTTCATTAGATTTGCACGTTACTTTTCAAAAAATAGAAATGGAAGAAATAGTTGCAGATAATGTATTAAACCGGAATAAAAGTCTGATTAACCGGAAAATGATCCTGAAAATTTTGGGCATCCTGCTTTTCTTGGAAGGAATCATGTTCTTAATCTGTACCGGAGTCTCCTTGAGTTATAACGAACCCGATTATATCTATTTTATTTATTCTACTCTTATTGCTGTCGTGGTGGGAGGGCTCTTCCTGATATTAGGCAAGGGAGCCGAAAATAAATTGTCACGGCGCGACGGATATTGTATTGTAGCTTTTACCTGGGTGCTGTTTACCGCCTTCGGCATGCTGCCTTTCTACATCAGTGGGGAGATACCTTCCGTAGCGGATGCTTTTTTTGAAACGATGTCGGGATTTACTACCACTGGAGCCACTATATTGGATGATATTGAGTCACTGCCGTATGGAATGCTTTTCTGGCGCAGTTTCACGCAGTGGATAGGGGGATTGGGTATTGTTTTCTTTACCATTGCCGTCCTGCCTATTTTCGGGGTCGGCAATCAGGTGCTGTTCTCTGCCGAGGCTACGGGGGTCACTCACGACAAGATCCATCCGAAAATCAGCATCATGGCCAAATGGCTTTGGACCGTATACCTGATACTGACGGTTACCGAGACAGCGTTGCTGATGTGTGGAGGCATGAACCTGTTTGATGCTGTCTGCCACTCTTTCACCACCACGGCTACCGGAGGATATTCTACCAAGCAGAGCAGCGTGGCTTATTGGAACTCCCCGTTTATTGAGTACGTCATTGCCATTTTCATGATTCTTTCCAGTCTGAACTTTGCACTGTATTTCATGTGTCTGAAAGGACGCTTCATGACCCTGTTCAAGGACGATGAATTCAAATATTTCCTCTCGTCTGTGGGAGCCGTCACCCTTCTGATCAGTATCTCGCTGGTTTACCATAATAATTACGAGATAGAGGAGGCCTTCCGGAAGGCCTTGTTTCAGGTCGCTTCCGTTCATTCCTCCTGCGGATTCGCGACGGATGACTATTCTTACTGGGCACCCTTTACGTGGCTGTTGCTGATTTATACCATGTTTGCCGGAGGATGTACCGGATCTACGGGCGGTGGTATCAAGAGCATGCGTCTGCTGATTGTGTTGCGTAATGCCAAAAACGAATTCAACCGTCTGATTCATCCCCGTGCCGTATTGCCGGTAAAGGTGAACCGTCAGACAGTGCCTTCTTCTACGGTTTCTACCGTAATCACGTTTGTGCTGTTTTACCTGATTGTGGTTTTTGTAAGTTGGCTGCTACTGATGTTCCTGGGAATCGATTTCATGGAATCGTTCAGTCTGGTCGTATCCAGTCTGGGTAATGTGGGCCCTGGACTCGGAGCCTTCGGACCTGCTTTCAGTTGGAGTGCCCTGCCCGATCTGGTGAAATGGATCTTGTCTTTCCTGATGCTGATCGGTCGTCTGGAACTCTTCGGCGTACTGTTGATCTTCGTTCCTGGATTCTGGAACAAGAACTGATGACAGTACCGATGAAATACATTTCAGGCATCCTTCGGTTTATCGGTTTCCCGATGTGTCCGGAGGATGCCTGATTTTTTAATACACCGGTTTCAGTACAACCGGTACATCGTCTATCCGGCACTCCATGTCATAGCCTCTCGGATAGATATCATCGATATAGGAAGCCTTTCCTCTGAAATACATGCACAGGCTGGTGTAAGAGTGATTGCGCCATTCCCATTCCATGTACACCGTACTCTTTTCCATTACGCAGCCGTATTCGTCCTCTACATAGGTATAGATTTCACCGGTTCCGTCGGGGAAAAATACCAGTTCCCGGTAATGGTAACACCGGTAGGTATCTACCCATTCATCCATCCAGGGATTGTTGCATAAAAAACGGCTGTTCTCATAATATCCGTTGTCGTTGCCAATGATTTCAATATCGCATGAAGTGAACGCCAGCATGCTGACGAGCAGGATAATCACGTACTGACATTTTATACGAATGGCTTTCATAATGCCCTCCTTTTTTTATGAATCATTATTTGTTTTGTTTTCTTGTTTGAGACAAAAGTACACAATCGGGCACATTACAGCGAAGATTTTCACCTAAAAGAACAGAGGGAGAACCCTATTGTTTCATAGGGTTTTCCCTCTGTGAAGGACATGGTTCTTGAAATCCCTGTCCGAAATACGTAGCAAATCCGTGTACCGGATAAACTTCCGGTACAGGCGGATCAGATCTTTTTCCGGCTCCAGTTGCCTTTATACAGATACAGATAACTGGCTATTCCGATGCAAAGAGCATAAAGATGTTCGGCAAACCAGCAGATGGCCACATCAGCCTTTAAAATCAGTATGACTACCGAGATGAAGATGAGGTAAATCATCAGGGCCGCCAGTTCCAGTTTGAATGCCATCTGGGTATTTCCCGTACCCGAAACCGACTGGAAATAAATATTCCCCGGAATCAGTATGAAGTATGCGGAACAAAGCACCCAAAGGGTCGGGATGGAAGCTTCCACGAGTTCCGGAATATCCGTATAGATTCTCAGTACACCGTGCGGGAACAAGGCAATCAGGGCAATGACCGGCAGTACGATGCAGGTGCACAGCCGGATGTGACGGCCAATCAGACGGAGCACCTCCTCCGGATGGCCGGCGCCGATACGGTTGCTGACCAGTGAGCCGCAGGTCGAAGCAAATGCCATGACCGTCATGAAAGGCAGGCTGGATACGCTTCGGATAATGTTTGAGATGGCCAGCGGGCGTTCTCCCAGATGCTCTATGAAAAGGAAGAACAGGAACCACGTGGAAAGTGAGATGAAATTCTGTATCATGGTCCAGAGAGAGATGCTCATGATGTGTTTCAGCTCCTTGATCCGGATACCCGGAACGTGATTGAGTCCGTATTTCCTATAGTCGACTTTCCTCCACGTATACGTAATGAAGAAGATGACGGAAACGAGTTCGGCCAGTGAAGAACCGATAGCCGCTCCGGCAATGCCCATGGCCGGGAATCCGAATTTTCCGAAAATCAAGGTATAGTTGAATAAAATGTTCGACAGGACCATGACTACCGAATTCAGGGTCAGCGTCCTTGTCTGCGTGGTACCTACGAAAAAGGCCCGGAACATGGCACCCGTAAACGAGAAGAAGAATCCATAGACTCTCCACTGGATATAATCGGTGGCTGCATCAATAATGTGGGGAGAGGCGATAAGGCTCCCCAGTATCTGCTCCGAGAAAAGCTGTGAAAGCGTAAAAATCACCGCACTGACCAGCATCAGGAAATAGATACCCTGGTAGAATATGTTTCCGATGGTACGGTAATTTCCCTCTCCGTTGCGGCGGGCAATCAGAATCTGAGACCCGACCGTAAAGCCGAAGCCGATCATGAAAATGGCAAGGTAGTATACTCCGGCAATGGCCGATGCTCCCAACTCAACTTCTCCGACTCGTCCCAGAAAGGCCGTATCGGTGATTCCGATCATCTGTTCCATGATCAGACTGATGAGGATGGGGTAGGCGATGAGCCAGATTTCCTTGTAGCTATAGGTCTTATTTTGCTCGAGCGGTTTTGTGTCGGTTGATTCCATATAAGGGTTCGGTGCGTAGATTAAAACTTGTTTTTGGTTTTTGCGCTGATTTCTTCGATATCCAGGCGGATGATTTCCGTACGGTGGAACGACTTGGCGGCATAGTCCATGCCGATCATCTTATGGTCGGGACAGTATTTGCCCAGAAAGAGCGAGAGTGCCGACATCCGTTCTGCCTCATGAAGGCTGTGATGGGCCGTGCAGCGCAGTACCACACTTTCGTAGGCTGTCGTGAATTGCGAAGGAATCACCCGGGTGCGGCCTACCACACAAAACGATACGGAGGCACATGCATCAATACAGTCCAGTTTCCTTCCCACCGGGGCACAGTGGATGTAGATAGAGTTTCCTCTGTCCCATACATAACTGAGCGGAATCCCGTAGGCACCGCTCTTGTCGGGAGTGCACATTGATAAAACGCCATATTCTCCCTGCTTCAAAATTTCGTATGCCCGCTCTTCGTCCATCAGACGGTCCTGGCGGCGTACGGATCCATTGTCGAATTTCATTGGTTCAATTATGATTTAGTGATATAGGGTTATTAATTGGAATGCTTCTGCCAAAATGTTAGAAACCTTTGTAACATACTGCAAAGTTATAGATTTTTTAGTATCTTTGTGCGCCTAAAAATTTAAAATATTTATGAAATCGGACATAGAAATAGCTCGCAGTATTGAATTGACCAAGATTAAGCAGGTTGCACGTGATTATGATATTCCCGTTGAAGAAATTCACAATTATGGTCGTTATATAGCCAAAGTTCCCGAAACACTGATCGATGAAGAGAAAGTAAAGCAGAGTAATCTGATTCTGGTTACCGCCATCACGCCTACCAAGGCAGGTATCGGTAAGACCACGGTATCTATCGGTCTGGCACTGGGATTGAACCGTATCGGCAAGAAGGCGATTTGTGCGTTGCGAGAACCGTCACTGGGCCCTTGCTTCGGTATGAAGGGAGGAGCTGCCGGAGGTGGATATGCACAGGTATTGCCGATGGAGAAAATCAATCTTCATTTTACCGGCGACTTCCATGCCATCACTTCTGCGCATAACATGATTGCTGCCTTGCTGGACAATTACATGTATCAGAACCAGGACAACGGTTTTGCACTGAAAGAAGTGCTGTGGAACCGTGTGCTGGACGTAAATGACCGCGGATTGCGTTATATCATTACCGGTCTGGGAGGAAAGACCAACGGTATTACCCGTGAATCAGGCTTCGACATTACTCCGGCTTCTGAAATCATGGCCATTTTGTGTCTGGCCAAGGATGAGGCCGACCTGCGTCGCCGCATTGAGAACATCCTGCTGGGATTTACGGTAGACAACAAACCGTTTACGGTGAAAGACCTGGGAGTGGCCGGAGCCATTACCGTGTTGCTGAAGGATGCCATTTCTCCGAACCTGGTACAGACTACCGAGCATACGGCTGCCTTTGTACACGGAGGTCCGTTCGCGAACATTGCTCACGGATGTAACTCTGTACTGGCTACCAAACTGGCGATGACATTTGGTGATTATGTCATCACCGAAGCCGGTTTCGGTGCCGACCTGGGAGCTGAAAAATTCTATGATATCAAGTGCCGCAAGTCGGGACTGCAGCCTAAGCTGACTATTATTGTGGCTACTGCACAGGGACTGAAGATGCACGGGGGCGTGAGTCTGGATAAGATCAAGGAACCGGATCTGGAAGGCTTGCGTGCGGGACTTGCCAATTTGGACAAGCATATCCAGAACCTCCGTTCGTTTGGACAGACGGTGGTGGTGGCTTTCAACAAGTATGCCAATGATACCCAGGAAGAGATTGACCTGGTACGTACGCACTGCCAGGAGATGGGCATCGGCTTTGCTGTCAACAACGCATTTGTGGAAGGTGGAGCCGGAGCGGTTGAACTGGCTAACCTGGTAGTGGATACTATCAAGAAACAGCCTTCTCAGCCTTTGCACTTTGCTTATGACGATACAGACAGTATCGAGGACAAGATTTCGAAAGTGGCTTGCGGACAGTATGGCGCGAGCATGATTACTTACAGTGCTACGGCGAAGAAGAAAATCAAACTGGCACAGGAACTGGGATATACTCACTTCCCGATCTGTATTGCCAAGACCCAATATTCATTCTCTACCGATGCGAAACTGTACGGGGTAGCCAAGGACTTTGAATTCCATGTGCGTGACATCGTGCTGAACGCAGGAGCAGAAATGCTGGTAGTGATTGCCGGTGAAATCATGCGTATGCCTGGTCTGCCTAAAGTGCCTCAGGCAATGCACATCGATATCGTCAACGGAGAAATTGAGGGCTTGTCGTAAGCTTTTCCGGTAAGCGGCGGCTCAAGGTGCGCCGGGTACGCCTGTTGCAGAGAAGCGTTCCCCATTGAGTATCAGCCGGTAACCGTTCGATATAGAGAGCCATGATATCTTGAAAGGATGTCACGGCTCTTTTTTTTGTGCCGCATAGTTCTTTGCCTTATTGTCGGATATTTCGCATAAAATCTCTGAGTATAGAAAGAATATATATGCGTTCTTCAACAAATTGTTCATATATTTTGTTATTTAAAGAAATAATGAATAAGATTTCAGATGAAATCAGCTATCTTTAATAACCGGTTGAATGACTGACATGCCTCAGAATCATCTGCCTTTGAGATGCCGATGGGCAGCTTGGACACGATTCCGGGCTTTTTTGAATATAGGATATTGATGGGAGATTTTAGCGATGAGTGCAACTAAACATTTGTATGCGATTAAAGGAGTGGTAGATGAACTGGCGGACCAGTCTTCTTTCCCCGAACTGTTCAGCAAATATGAAGACGGTGACCCGATTCCTTCGGGAAAGGTATTGTATGAGATTATAGAATTATGCCGTTCGGTATTGTTCCCCGGATATTTCGGTAATCCGACGATCAACAATCAGACCCTCAGCTATCATCTGGGTGTCACCATAGAGCGGCTTCTGCATTTGCTGATCAAGCAGATTCAGGCGGGCTTGCTTTTTGGCTGTGAGAATCTGGAACGACAGAGCGGGCGCCATCCGCAAGGGGAGGCTGCCAAGGAAAAGGCGGTGAAGTTCATTGAGACTTTGCCCGAACTGAGGCGGGTGCTGGCTACGGATATTCAGGCTACTTATAACAGTGATCCGGCTGCTACCTGTATCGGCGAGATTATCTCCTGTTATCCGGCCATCCGGGCCATTTCCAACTATCGTATAGCGCATGAACTTTATAAACTGGATATTCCGCTCATTCCGCGTATCATTACCGAAATGGCTCATTCCGAGACGGGAATTGACATTCATCCCGGAGCCGAAATCGGGGAGTTTTTCTCTATTGACCACGGTACGGGTATCGTCATCGGGCAGACTTGTATCATCGGTAATCACGTAAGCTTGTACCAGGGAGTGACCCTCGGTGCCAAAAGTTTTCCGACAGATGCCGACGGAAATCCGATCAAGGGAATTCCACGTCATCCTATCCTGGAAGATGAGGTGACGGTCTATTCGAATGCCACGATTCTGGGGCGCATTACCATCGGAAAGGGGGCCGTCATCGGCGGTAATATCTGGGTGACAGAGGATGTGGAGCCTTATGGACGGAGAATACAGAAAAGATAAGCCAGCTTTGTGTGCAGGTAAGATTAAGGTTGTATGGAATGATAAATATAATATGAAGTGATCAACATTAAAAACAAAAACTGATATGGACCGAATAAACGATAATTTGTTGCAGCTGATAGGACGTACGCCACTGGTACGTCTGGCAAAAGTATTCCAGGATGATTATGGAACACAGGTCATTGCCAAGGTGGAAGCCTTCAATCCGGGAGGCAGCGTGAAGGACAGGGCTGCACGCTATATGATTGAGGAGGCAGAGCGCCGGGGTGCACTGAAACCGGGTGGAACGATCATTGAGCCGACCAGCGGAAATACGGGGATTGGCATGTCGTGGATTGCTGCCATCAAGGGTTACCGGGTGATATTGACCATGCCGGAAACCATGAGCGTGGAGCGGCGGTCCTTGTTGAAGGCTTATGGTGCCCAACTGGAACTGACTCCGGGGGCCTTGGGTATGAAAGGGGCTATTGCGCGTGCAGAGGAACTGTGTGCTTCGATACCGGGGGCAATTATTTTACAGCAGTTTGCCAATGCGGCCAATCCGATGGCGCACGAACAGACGACGGCCGTAGAGATTATGGACGATACGGACGGGCAACTGGATGTGTTTGTGGCTTGTGTCGGTACGGGAGGTACGGTATCGGGTACGGGTCGGAAACTGAAGTCGCTGAAACCGGGAATAGAGGTGGTTGCTGTTGAGCCGGATGCTTCTCCAGTGCTGTCAGGAGGCAGTCCCGGACCGCATAAGATTCAGGGTATCGGTGCCGGATTTGTTCCGGAAAATTACGATGCCCGTGTGGTGGACCGTATCGTGCGGATTACCAATGAAGAGGCGTTCGAGATGATGCGTCAGCTGGCACGGAAGGAGGGTTTGCTGGTGGGAATCTCTTCGGGAGCTGCGGTGGCTGCTGCTGTTTCCTTGGCCCGTGAGCCTCATTTCCGGGGAAAGAAACTGGTTGTCCTACTGCCGGATACCGGAGAAAGATACCTCTCATCCGGAGTCTTTGAGTGAGAAGCGGTAAACCGGATTGCTGAGGCAAAGACCGGTCCGTCCGTCTGTTTGTCAGACCTTTAATTTCAGACCGCCGTATAGGGAATTCATTTCCTTATACGGCGGTTTTTTGTAGCATCAATTTGTATGATTTGATTATTTATTATATATTCGCCACAATATTTTGGTAATTTTTATGAGATTATGGGGTATTCTCGTGGGGAAAATAAAGAATTTGAAGCTCTTTTCCGTTCCATGTATCCGAAGGTAAAGGCTTTTGCGCAAGGCATACTGCAGTCGGAGGACGATGCTGAGGATATTGCCCAGGATGTCTTTGTCAAGTTGCTGAACTATCCTCAAGCGTGGGAGAATCCGGAAACGCGTAACAGCTACATCTATACACTTACCAAACATCAGATATTCAATTTGCTGAAGCATCGTAAAATAGAGGACCGTTATCAGGAATCTTTTCAGACACAGGCGGAGGAATATTTTACCGATGGAGATGAAATCCACAATCATTTGTTTGCCAAGGAGCTCCGGTTGCTTGCGGAACTGACGATACAGCGTATGCCTGAGCAGCGCCGCAAGGTCTTTATGATGAGCCGTATCGAGAAAAAGACCCATGCTGAAATCGCTGCGGAGTTGAACCTGTCGGTCCGTACGGTGGAAAGGCATGTCTATCTTGCCTTGGCCGAACTGAAAAAAATTATTTCCATTTTTCTCCTGTTCTGGGTTGAGTAGTTGGCCGGAGTTATTTGTTTTACTGATAGAGTTCCTTAAAACAGATAACCTTTATGCTATTACAGAACACCTCTTTTATAAAATCTTTTTGTGTGGGATTGCTGGCTGCTACGGCAGAGATTACCGCACAGACTTCCGCCGACCGCTTGAATGTAATCTATATATTGGCCGATGATATGGGGTATGGCGACCTTTCCTCCTATAATCCCCGTTCAGGCATTCCGACTCCTGTACTTGATTCTCTGGCTGCCTCCGGAATAATGTTTACGGATGCCCATAGCAATTCTGCGGTCAGTACGCCTACGCGTTATGGTACGCTGACCGGCCGTTACTCTTTCCGTTCTCCGATGAAGAAAGGAGTATTGACGGGTTATTCGGCTCCTCTGATTGAGCCGGACCGGGAGACCGTTGCTTCGTTCCTGAGGGGGCAGGGGTATCAGACGGCCTGTATCGGTAAATGGCATCTGGGATTGAACTGGGCCAGGAAGGATACTTCACGACCTTTGTTTACCGGTAGTGAATGGGACCTGGGGGATACTTCCAATGTCGATTATGAAAAAGGGGTTACAGGAGGACCCGATGACTGCGGTTTTGATTACAGCTGTATTTTACCGGCTTCCCTGGATATGTCACCTTATGTATATATCGAAAATGGACAGATTACGGCTCCGGTATCCTCGCGTGTAGCGGACTATAAGGAAGACGGAGTGAGGGGAGCGCATTATCGTCACGGGGACATGGCGGATGATTTCCGCCACGAAGATTGTCTGGAGCATTTTACCCGAAAATCGGTGGACTATATTCTGACGGTTTCTCAAAAGGAAAAACCGTATTTTCTCTATTGTGCCCTTACGGCACCTCATTCTCCCTGGCTGATCCGGCCGGAGTTTAAAGGTCGTTCCAAGGCCGGAGTGTACGGCGATTTTGTCTGTATGGTAGATGAAGCCGTCCGTCGTATCTGTGAGGCGGTCCGGAAAAGCGGAGAAGTTTCACAGACCTTGATTATTTTTACGACGGACAACGGGGCGATGTGGCTGCCTGCTGACATTGCAGAGACCGGTCACCGTGCCAATGGGGAATGGAGCGGTGCAAAGTCTGACCTTTGGGAAGGGGGCCATCGTGTTCCTCTGATTGCGTCCTGTCCGGGTGTGGTTCCGGCCGCAAAGGTATCCGATGCCCTGGTCAGTTCAACAGACTTGTTTGCTACTTTGGCCGGAATGCTGGGTGTGCCGGTACCGACGGGAGCAGCCGGCGACAGTTTTAGCTATTGGCACATTCTTTCGGGAGAGACTACTGACGGAAAAGCACCGTCGTGCCGTTCTTCCATGATTTATCATTCGGACAAAGGTTACCTGGCTTTGCGCAAGGGAGACTGGGTGCTGCTCGACTGTAAAGGTTCGGGAGGCTGGAGCCTGCCGGAAGAAGATGCCGATTCGACGGTAGACATGCAGTTGTATGACTTGAAGAAGGACCCGGCCGAACGGACCAATCTCGCGGCAAAATATCCGGAACGGGTAAAAGCGATGAAAAAGGAACTGGAAGAGTTAAAGAATAAGCCTTGGTGACGGAAAAGTATGTATTGTAAGTTTTCCTGGTTATCAGTTATCTCAATGTACTGAAAAGTAATTAGAAATATATTTAGCAAACCTTATGAAGTATTGGATGATGAATATGAAAAAGATTGTCTGTCCGTTGTGTATATTTTCCGTTTCGTCTGTCTTTGCTGCAGGAGAAGGAAGAATTTCACCCGCCGAATCTCCTAATGTGATACTGATAATGGCCGACGATTTGGGTTGGGGAGATGTGGGCTTTAATGGGAATCCGCATATCAAGACCCCATGGCTGGACAGTTTGGCATCGGCAGGAACGGTATTCACTCATTTTTATGCAGGGGCTCCTTTATCGTCTCCTACACGGGCCAGTGTGCTGACCGGACGGAATGCTTTCCGGACAGGAGTCTTTGCACCCAATGAAGGGATTATCCGCCCGGAAGAAAATACATTGCCGGAATATCTGCACGAGAGAGGATATGCTACCGGACATTTCGGGAAGTGGCATTTGGGAACGCTGACGTGCCGTGAAAACGATGCCAACCGAGGAAGGTCCGAAAATCCTCATCTGGTGAATCCACCGGCAGTCCATGGATACGATGAGGCCTTTGTCACCGAGTCGAAGGTCCCTACCTGCGATCCGATGTATGCTCCCATGGAGAACAATGGACGTTTTTGGGATTGCCTGCCGGAGGAAGCTCCCCGTAAATTGTACGGAACTTACTATTGGGACATCCATGGGAATAAAGTGCAGGAAAATCTGGAGGGAGACGACAGCCGGATTGTAACCGACAGGGTATTGCCTTTTATTGCAGAGGCGGTACAGCAACGGAAACCGTTTTTGGCTACGGTGTGGTATCATACTCCGCATCTTCCCTGCGTAGCGGCACCGGAGTACGCGGCAATGTACCGCGATTATCCACTGGAAGAACGGAATTATTACGGATGCATTACAGCCATGGACGCTCAGATCGGTCGTCTGGTTGAGTTTCTGAAGCAAAAAGGAGTGTACGAAAATACGATTCTGTTCTTTTGCTCCGATAATGGTCCGGAACTGAATACTCCGGGTGTAGCCGGTCCGTATAAAGGGAAGAAGCGTTCGCTTTACGAAGGAGGAATCCGTGTACCTTCCTTGGTGGTGTGGCCGGCCCGGCAGAAAGAGTTGCCTGTCAGTATGGCGGTGCCGTGCAGTACCTGTGATTATCTGCCCACACTGGCGGAATGGATTGGCTTTGAGTTGGACAAGGAGCGGACACTGGACGGAGAGTCGCTTTGTCCGATGCTGCAGGGAAAGTCTGCACAGCGGAAAACCCCTCTTGTCTTTTGTTCCGGAACACAGGGAGCACTGGTAGATGGACATTATAAATGGTATTTCAATCAGGGCAGGGCGGCACTTTATGACCTGGCGAATGATCCGTATGAACTTCAGGATATCAGCAGGCAGTTGTCCGAAGTAACCGCCCGGATGCAGGAACTTTGGTTCTCCCGGATGGCTGAATTCCGCTCTTCTTTCGATGGTAAGGAATACGGAACCCGGTCTGTGGAGCGGATGAAGCAGGACTGGCACGATGTGACGGAAAAGCATTGATGACCGTCGGAACATGCTCAGACCATTTTGTGGTGCATGCTGTAAGGCTGGAATATAAGGGTAGATAGCCGGATTAAATATTTTCGGTCATTTGCAGTAGAATAATGTACGTTACCGTATTAATAACGGCAATATGTAGATATCTGTTCTGCAGTTGTCTCCGATGTTTTAATAATCAGCGACGTGGATGATATAAACTACGCTTGAATTTATATGATTCATGTCGCTGATTATTATTTCTTTTATGTAATATTTGAAATAGGATATAATTGTTTGTATTTATAGAAGTCGTTTGAGTAATGTATAACAGAAAAGCTTCTTAGATTGTCATTGTCGGCAATCTAAGAAGTTTTCCTGTTTTTGGTATTATATTGTTATTTCTTCCATTTCTGAAATAAGAAGGTACTATCTGACCTGAATTTCATCAATGAAGAACCAGCAGGGTTTTCCTGTTCCGATATGCCAGTCTGGACAGGTCTTTGTTCCATTGATTTCAATTTTGATGTATCTCATTGGTATCGGCCTTTCAGATATTGTTCCGACCTTTTGGACTTGTGCTTCCTTGGATTTTTCTTCTTTGACAGGGACATTGTCCCAGATTTGGTATTTCTTATTGTCTGTAGAATAGCTATATGTTACACTTTTTGGGAAAAATACCCAACGGTTTACCTGATGCAGAAAATCTGTTTCAATTTTTTTTACAGGTTTAATTTCTCCTAGGTCAATAATAAGGCTACCGTTTTTTCCTTCCCAGCCAATCCAGTCGTCTACATAGTTCAGCCCTCTCAATATACCGTCTGTAAGAGTTGTTTTATCAGCTTTAGCATATTTCCCGCTAGGTTGTTCCAGGTAAATAATCTGTGCGTTCTGTGCAAGGTTGCTTTCTTTTATCAGATATCGCTCCCGATAAAGCTGGCAATAACGGATGGCGTCAATAGACTGATTGCCAATTTTGGGATTGCTGAAATAACGGATTTCTTTTTCAAAATAATCAAGTTTTCTGGCAAGACTATCTTTATCGGTGTCAGCAATTGTTCTCATTATTTCCAGCTCTGAATACAATAATGAAAGTCTGCTTCGTTTTACCCTTTCCAATTCTGTCGGACAGTTTCTTACGGCTGCTTCAGCTTGATCAAAGAGTTGATTGTAACGTTCTATTAAAGCAGGTTTCAGCATCCCGTTTTTTGTGTGAGACAGGTGAATCATAAATTAACAACCGCTGTCCGCTTCCCCATAAAGCTCCTTGCATGAGTTGGATATACTGGTAAAGATATCGTCCGGCTTCTCCGTAATATCGGTTGAGAAAGTGGTGCATTAGTTTACCTAAATCGGCATTGGGATTCCATATTAATTTGGCCGTCAGGTAAGTTCTCAGTTCTGCAAAATCACTGCAGTACGGACATCCCATTTGCATGAAATAATTTTTTACTTTGTATGTGTTGAATAAGCGAAGGTTGTCCTTGATGATGTAGAAATTAGGAAAAGGCGACATAAAGCAGTCGAAATTAATTCCGTAATCCCATATCAGTAAGTTATTTGTTTTTTGTGACCAGTCATTCAAAGCCTTTATAAAAAGTTTTCCATTCTTACTATTTTCGAGTGGGGTATCCCGGTCACACTCAATATCGCACAGCATAATCATTACATTAGGTAAAGGACAGATGTTCGATGGGGCGGTCCGGGTATACTGATAGGCAAGAGTGGCAAACTCTTTGTCGGGAAAACGTGCGGCCAGTTTGTTGACAAACTGAATAAGACTGCCGGCAGGTGATCCTGCTGCATCGTCTACTTTTTTGCATTCTGGGCAAGTACAGTAGTTGTTGCTACAGTCGTTCTGACTGATGCTGATAAGATTTTTGTCGGGATGTACCTTAAAGATTGAGTCTACACGGTGGGCAATGATATCGAATACATCCGGATTGGACAGACATAGTTGAGCCCCAGGATTCCTTTTACCATTAAAGTATGCATAATATTCCGGATGCGTTTTTCCATATTCAGTTTCTGGCATCAGGCGGAAAAATGAATGAGTCCAGTAATTTGCAGCAAAAATTTCTTCCGGCTTTTCCAGTCTATACCACCATTGGTACAGTGAGTCAGTCTGAAGCGCATAGTTGTCGGTGCGACGGAATTTGAATGCCGGATTTTCCTGTCGACTCATTTCCGGTATCGAAATATTTTTTCTTCGTGCTAATTTGTATTCACCGTTTCCCCAATAGTCCACTCCCAAGTAGTCTTCCAACAAGGTAACGGCTCCATATACGGTTCCTTTGTCTTTCCCTGTAATTGTTATTTTTTTATCTGTTGATACAATGGAGAATCCGTCTTCTGACAGCTTCGGGTCTGTGCTGTTTCCGATTATAATATCTCCGGTTGAAGCATCTCCACCTTCTTTGATGCATAGTTTGCAATCGCTGATTTTATAGATAAAATCCTGAAGAACATTGGCCGCTGTACGGTTGATGCTTGTGGGTTCGGTTATTACAATCTGGGACGAACTTTTTCCGTTGATGACAATGGGGACTTGTCCGTAAACAGAAGGGAAGGACATTGTCAGTCCTAATGCAGTCAGATATTTTATAAGAGTTGTTTTCATAAATAAACAGTTGGATAATGGATGATTGAATTAATTTCGTTTTTGATAGATGGTGCTACTGGGTATATGAACAATAAAAGTGATGATTTCAGGATGGGTTATTTCCAGTTTTCAGAGCGCTCATAGATAGCCTTTGCAAACCGCTCTCCAAGAGTGAGTATTCCGAATGTTCCCAGATGGACATCGTCATGCGGAACGGGAGTATGATAGTCAGTACGTTTCATTTGCAGATCATCTCCTTCTATAAGCACTGTATTTTTAACGGACAATGTAGTATGTGCCTCTTCCGACACTTGTATTTGTGCTTTTCTGACCATGTCTCTACCAGGGAAACGTGCAGCAGGTAGCGGAAGTACCTCTCCCTATACGAATAACATATCGGAAGACTGCAGATCCTGTCGTAACTGTATGATAAAATTCCGGAGATTGTGCCCGTATCTTTGTGAATTATTTAATCCGGATGATTCTCTGGCATCTGCTTCACCCTGTTGCCATACCATGGCACGAATAACCGGCTGATATCCCATTTCTTTCAACTTTTGTAAGGAGGCATTTACAGTTTGCATGAATTTTTCATATTCGGGACCTCTCTTTTCTGCTGTTCTGTTTCCCGGATTCCATTGGTTGTATAAGGTAGATCCCGATAACGCATGTTTTACCAAGGCGATATTTTTATCGGGGAAATACTTTTTCAATGCAGTACCCATACTTAATTCCACTCCGAATTTTTCTTTGTTTTCCGAAGCCTGACATAATTCTTTCCAGGTTTCGGAACCTTCTCCTTGATTCAAGAATTTTGAGTAATAAAAAAGAACATCGTGATTTATTTGAAATGAGGCTGGAATGTTTTTTACTATACCTTGTCCTGAAGCATTTGACTGTCCTCCAATCAGAAAAACATCTATTGTTTTTTGTGCCAGCATAAAAATTGGGAAGATTGATGTAACCGCAATGACTATGAATCGTTTCATAAATACTGTTTGGGGTAGTAATTAGGTTAAACAAAATATTATTTCTAGTATTTCTTTATTCCAGTAGTAAGTCTGGAAAATTTATTGGGTATTATAGACAAATTCAAATATTTTCATTCCCTAGAAAAGCTAGGTTGTGATAAAGGGCTCTATATAGAAAACATCTGTTAGGTGGTAACTACTCAATCGATGAACTAAATTATTTTGGAGGGTTATTCAGCGTTGTGATTTCTTTGAAAATTTGTATCCAATTATAATAATGTATGTTGGATTTAATTTTCACGCATATTGTGAGTATCGTCTTTTTATTTTCGTATTTGTTTTAATGTGGATATCTGGTGATATTTCAATATCTTGATTATTATCAGGTTATACCTTTTATTGTAAGATTTGGAAAAGAAAAATATATTTTTTTTTGAAAAAAATGATATTTTCGTTGAGTACCCCTATGGGTTTAGTTGTTTTAAGAGTGTAAAGCGAATAAGAAATGAAGAATTACTTTAAAGATATAATAGCTCTTTTCACTGCTTCTTCACAGAACGAAGAGATGAAAAGAAAGTTTCACGGATGGCTCATTGATGATGAACATTCCGATGAGAAAGATTTAGCCTTATATGAATATTGGACCAATGTGCAGGGTAAGGAGGATGAACATACGGAAAAGGCCTTGCAGGAAGTATATGCTAAATCAGGTCTCCAGCTGGCACCGAAACGCTCAATCAACTGGCTCAGACCGTTGGGAGCTGCAGCGGCTGTCGCAGCATTGTTGGTGATATCCGTGTATGTAACTTATCAGCAAACCAAACAGAAATATACCGAGATTGCAACTGTCGAAAACTATGTATCTCCCGGACAAATGAGACTGATAGAACTCCCTGACGGCTCCAAAGTTCAGGTCAATTCAGGAACATTGCTGTTGTATCCTGAAAAATTTGTAGGGAGTACACGAACAGTGTTTTTAGTAGGTGAGGCGAATTTTAAGGTAAAGAAAAATCCCGAACAACCTTTCATCGTTCGTTCCAATACGATGGCGGTTACGGCATTGGGCACCGAATTCAACGTCAGCTCTTATTCAGATGACAGCGAAGTGACGGCTACTCTGCTGGAAGGAAAGGTGAAGGTTGTATGTGGGATTGAAGGTAAAAGTTATGTATTGGAACCGGGAGAACAGGTGGTGTATGACAAAAGTATGGGAACCAGCCGTCTCTGTAAGGCCGAGGTGGAAGATGTGACGGCCTGGCAGCGTGGAGAACTGGTATTCCGGAGTGTGACAGTGGACGAGATGCTGACTATTCTGCAGCGTCGCTTTGATGTGACTTTCCATTATCGTAAGGGACGGTTCAATGCGGATAAATACAACATTCGCTTCTCTGATAAGGCATCACTCGAAGAGGTACTGACTATCATAAAGGCGGTTGCAGGTGATTTCACATACCATATTGATAAGAAGGAATGCTATATCAAATAACATGGCTGGGTATTAGACAATATATAGAAAAATAAATTATTGTATAACTTTAAAAATATTCTACGAAAAACGATGTAAAAAAGTATCCGGATGAAGGTGGCCGCCTTGACATCCGGATATGAAATCAGAAAAAATGTTCTTTAGTATCTGTGCATCAAGCACTCAGTTGAAAATTTTAATATTATGAAATCTAGAAACACTAAAAAACTCCGTTAAGATATGAATAAATATCGGATAAAAGCGAGAGCTATAACATTATTTAGCTGTTTAGCGCTCTCACAAGCTGTTCTTTGGGCTCAGGACAATTATAAAATATCTATTACGAAAAACTCTTTGACACTGAAAGAAGCTCTGCATGAGGTAGAAAAACAGACAAAAACCTCAATTGCCTATAATGAATCTCAATTAGGCGCCAATAAAGTCATTTCACTTAATTTAACAAATGCCAGTCTGGAAACTACCATGAAGAGTATTCTGGCAGGTACAGGCTTTACATACCGTGTGGATGGCAACTACATTATACTTACTCCAGCCGAAAAGAAAGGCAAGAATAAAAAGATTACCGGTAATATTGTGGATGACCAGAATATGCCGATGATCGGTGTGAACGTAATGATCAAAGGTAAGCCTGGGGTAGGTACCATTACTGACTTCGATGGTAACTTCGTGCTGGAGGCAGCCGAAGGTGATGTATTGGAAATTTCATACGTAGGTTATGCTTCTCAGGATGTGAAGATTCTGGCAGCCAATTCCTATAATGTGCAGATGAAAGCTGACACAGAAACGCTGGAAGAGGTGGTAGTTACTGCATTGGGTATCAAGCGTAAATCAAAAGCCCTTGGATATAATCTGACTGAAGTGAAATCAGATGAACTGACTACTGTAAAGGATGCAAACTTTGTAAACTCATTGACAGGTAAGGTAGCCGGTTTGCAGATTAACAGCAGTGGTGGTATCGGCGGATCGACCAAAGTCGTGATGCGTGGTGCAAAATCAATCAGTAAGAGCAACAACGTACTCTATGTCATTGATGGTGTACCCTTGAATAATACCAATGGTGGAGATGTAGAAACAACTCAAGGCTTTTATACTACAGCCCCAAAGGGGGAGGGTATTGCAGATATCAACCCGGAAGATATCGAAAGTATGTCTGTGCTGACCGGTCCTTCGGCTGCCGCTCTGTACGGTAGCAATGCAGCTAATGGTGCCATCCTGATTACTACGAAGAAAGGGGCAGCTGGCAAGCCGAAAATCACTTTGGCACATAATACCGATTTCTCCAGACCGTTTGTATTGCCCCGTTTTCAGAATACGTATGGAAACAAACCGGGAGAATTTACCAGCTGGGGAGAAAAGTTGGATACTCCATCCGATTATGATCCGGCTGATTTCTTCCGTACCGGTTATAATACCACTACTTCGTTGTCTATTTCGTTAGGTACGGAAAAAAATCAGACGTTTGCTTCGGCTTCTACCACTGCTTCGGAAGGTATTATTCCGAACAACAAATACCAGCGTCATAACTTTACGGTACGCAATTCTACCACTTTCTTCGACGACCGCATGAGCATGGATTTGGGTTTCAGCTATGTGATTCAGAAAGACCAGAATATGATGTCGCAGGGACAGTACTTCAATCCGCTGGTACCGGTTTATCTTTTCCCACGCGGTGAGGACTTTACTCCCTACCGTATGTTCGAGCGCTATGACGAAGGCCGCCAGTTGATGACACAGTACTGGCCTTATGGAGAAATGGGTATGTCAATGCAGAATCCCTATTGGATTACCGAACGGAATATGTTCAATAATAACCGTGACCGCTACATGGCCAATGCTGGATTGAAGTATAAAATCTTCGACTGGTTGGATATCAGCGGCCGTGTACGCATTGATAATGCCATCACCCGTCATACCAAGAAACTGTATGCCGGTACAGATGCGAAATTGTCTCAAAGCAAAGGATATTATGGGGATTATACGGATATTGATAAACAGACTTATGCGGATGTATTGATGAATATCAACAAACGCTTCAATGAGTTTGATTTGACTGCCAATATCGGAGCCAGCATTCAGGATATCCGTTATGAAAGAAACGGAGCAGAAGGACAGTTAAGCATGATTCCTAACTTCTTTACCTTGCACAATGTAGATTTGAATGCGAATAATTCCCGTATTAAACAGGATGGCTGGAAGGAGCAGACTCAGTCGGTATTTGCCAGTGCCGAATTGGGATGGAGAAGTATGGTGTACCTGAGTGCTACGGCCCGTAACGACTGGGCTTCTGCCTTGCAGAATACTCCGAATACTTCGTTTTTCTATCCTTCGGTAGGTCTTTCGGGAGTGATTACTGAGATGGTGAAATTGCCGGAATGGCTGACCTTCTGGAAGGTGAGAGGTTCTTATAGTTCGGTAGGTAATGCTCCTTCGCGTTATCTGACGATTCCAACCTATGGATATAGTTCAAATGGAGAATTCCAGACCAATACCCACATGCCTATACCTGAACTGGAAGCAGAACGTACCAAGTCGTTCGAAATCGGTACCAATATGAAGTTCTTCAATGGAAAACTGGGATTCGATTTTACTTATTATAAATCGAATACCTACAACCAGACTTTTGAAGCAAAAGCTTCTCCGTCTTCCGGATATTCTACCTTCTTTATACAGGCAGGAGATATCGAGAACTGGGGTATTGAATCAATGTTATCGTACGAAGACAATTTTGGTGGCGTAAACTGGAGTTCACAGCTGACATTCAGTATGAACCGTAACCGCATCAACGAACTGGTTCGTAACTATCCTGACCCTACTACCGGGGAATTGATTAGTATTCCGAGTCTGGAAGTATCTAAATTCGGTACTTACCGTATGATTTTGGAAGAAGGTGGTTCTATGGGTGATCTTTATGTGACCAACCGCTTGCGTGAAGATGGAAGTGGGTTCATCTATGTAGATCCGGACAGCAATCAGCTTCAGACAGTAGAGGAACTTCAGAAAGTAGGTAATGCCAATCCGGATTTCAATCTTGGCTTCCGCAACAGTTTCTCCTGGAAGGGCGTCAGCCTGGGATTCTTGATTTCGGCACGTATCGGTGGTGAGGTGATGTCGGCTACTCAGGCTATTCTGGACCGTTATGGAGTATCGGAAACTTCTGCCATTGCCCGTGATAATGGAGGTGTACCGGTGAACTTCGGAAAAATGGATGCTCAGTATTTCTATGAATATATTGGTAACGGTGATACCGGTATGTTGTCCAACTATGTATACAGCGCTACCAATGTGCGCTTGCAGGAACTGACAGTGGGTTATAATCTGCCCAAAAAGTGGTTCAATGAAAAAGTGGATATGACCGTTTCTTTCGTAGGGCGTAACTTGTGGATGATTTACAACAAGGCACCGTTCGACCCCGAAGCCATTGCTTTTACCGGAACCTATTTCCAGGGATTGGACTACTTTATGCAGCCCAGTATGCGTAACCTAGGTTTCAGTGTACGTATGAATTTTTAACGGATAAATTGAAGATACAGATATGAAAAACTCTAAGATAAAACTTTTTAGCCAAAGTCTCTTGTTTGTCGGTGCGTTGTCGATGACGGCTTGTACCGGATGGTTTGATAATGTACCGCCTTATGAAGCTACTGAAGATATGCTGGACGGGGACAATGTAAAGATTGGGGCCTTTTTCCCTCAGTTGCAGCGCAATGTGATATCTACCAATAACAATCAGTTCCAGTTGTCTCAGAATTTAGTGGGGGATATCTATTCGGGTTATATGGCTATACCGACCAACTTTAACAGTAACAAGAACAATGCCACTTATTTCTTTCAGGATAACTGGTTGAATAATCCTTTTGAAAAGGTATACACCCAGGCCATTGGTGCTTATATGGAAATCAAGAAAAATACAGATGGAGATGAAAACTCTCATATTTACCAATGGGCACAGATTCTGAAGATTGCTTCCATGCACCGTTTTACAGATATGTGGGGACCGATTCCTTATCTGGCAGTGGGAAGTGGGGCAATGACTACTCCTTACGACAGTCAGGAAGCAATATACATGAAGTTTTTTGAGGAACTGGATAAAGCCGTAGAAGTGCTTTCCAAATTCGTAGCCAATAATCCGGGTTCCAAACCCATGGCAGAATATGATTTGGTGTATGGTGGAGACTATGCCAAATGGATAAAATTTGCCAATTCCCTGCATCTTCGTCTGGCTATGCGTCTGGCTTATATCAAGCCGGATGTGGCACAGCAGGAAGCCGAAAAAGCAGTAGCTGCACAAGGAGGACTGATCACTTCGAATGATGACAATGCCGGAGTGAAGAGTGTAGGAGCTAATGAGGTTATCAACCAGCTTTGGACCATGTGGGCAAGTTATCAGGATATCCGTATGGGAGCTTCTTTCCTCTCTGTATTGGATGGATACGACGATCCTCGTTTGGGCAAAATGTTTTCTCCGGGTAAGGTAAAAGATCAGGAAGGATTCTTTGCTTTGCGTACCGGTATCAATCTGGATACAAATAAGGATTCCCGTTTAGGATATTCTTGTCCGAATATTCAAAACAATACACCGATTATCTGGATGAATGCTGCAGAAGTAGCTTTCCTGAAAGCAGAAGGTGCTTTGCGTGGCTGGAATATGGGAATTGGTGCGCAGGAGGCATATAAACAGGGTATCACGCTATCATTCTCCGAATGGGGAGCCGGAAGTCCGGATACTTATATGGCAGATACAGAAAAAACAGCAGCCAATTATGTGGATCCCTTGACCAGTTCAAACAACATCAATGCGGTAAGCCATATTACCATTGCATGGAATGAGAGTGATTCAAAGGATAAGAATCTCGAACGTATCATTACCCAGAAATGGATTGCCATGTTCCCTAATGGACAGGAAGCATGGACTGAATATCGCCGTACAGGCTATCCACAGTTGTTCCCTGTGAAAATAAACAACAGTGCAGGTACCATTGATACAGATATTCAGGTACGTCGTCTGCCTTTTGCCAAGTCTGAATATACATTGAATCCGGAAGGTATTCAGAAAGCAGTGGAATTGTTGGGCGGTCCTGATCATGGAGGTACTCGCCTCTGGTGGGATGTAGAAAATAAATCAGTGAAATGAAAAACAGAACAAATATGAAAAATATAATAAAATCAATTGGTTTGTGTTTCGGGTTGGGATTGGCTTTACAAGCTTGCAATGATTGGACCATTCCCGAAAATAATGTGATACAGGATTTGGACGACCAGCATTTGAAGTCGGAAGAATATTATGAAAAATTACGAGCCTATAAGAAATCGGATCATCAGATTGCTTTTGGTTGGTTTGGATTCTGGAATGGAGGTACTTCTACTTCTGCTCGTGGTTCGCTTCGTAGTATACCGGACAGTATGGATATTGTTTCTATTTGGGGGGACAAATATAATCTGACACAAACTCATATAGACGATATGCGTTATGTACAAGAGAAATATGGTACACGGGTAACCTTTACATTGTTCTCTCATAACATGTCAAATTTATTTAAAGGTGGAGAATGTCCTTTCCCTAATGAGGCTGAATATATACCTCAAGCAGCAAAAGCATTGTCAGACTCCATTTTTAAATATGGATATGATGGAATAGATTTTGACCATGAATGTTCTCCAGGAGATTTGTTTTATAATGCAGATAATATGACTACTCTATTACGAGAAATGCGTAAGAATTTGGGACCTGATAAGTTAATTATGGTAGATGGTAATTTTAAATTTTTAACAGAAGAAGGTTTTAGCTATGTGAATTATTGTGTGGGGCAATGTTATGATTGCAGTAACTCTTCAAAGTTAGAAAGTCGTTATAATTGGATGAAAAATTATTTGAAGTCGAACCAGCTTATTGTAACTGAAAATTTTGAGGCTTATTGGAAAACTGGAGGCATAACCTATACTGATGGAGAAGGAAATAAAATGCCTTCTTTATTAGGAATGGCACGGTGGCAGCCTGCTGATGGAGGTGGTAAAAAAGGAGGCGTTGGAGCTTATCATATGGAATATGAATATGCTCATGATCCGGAATATAAATATATGCGTCAGGCTATTCAGATTATGAATCCGGCTAATCCTAACAATTAAAAAGGTAGTGTAATATGAAAAATACATTGAAATTAGCAATATTGGCTTTGGTTGTAGGTAATTTTACTACAGCTTGCCAATCAGAATATGATATTATTGAAAATGGTGTGTATCTGACCGATGCACAGAGTGCACAGGCAAAACGTGTAACCATAGATGATACTGGGGCCAGCACAAGAGTCTCTGCGCGTTTAGGTGCTCCAGCAGAGGCGGAGGTCACTGTAAGTTATGGTTTTGATGCCGCTGCTTTGCAGGCTTACAATGTAAAGAATGGAGTGGACTATCAGTTACTACCCGAAAAATATTATTCTTTTTCGGAATCACAGGCTACCATTAAGGCAGGAGAAGTATCTTCCGCACCGGTAGATTTGATAATCAAGCCTTTTGATGAAGGGGTAGATGCAACGAAAAAGTATGCCATTCCGGTATCGATAATAAGTGCTTCGGGAGCAGATGTTTTACAGGCTTCTTCTTCTTTAATGATTTTGATTGATCAGGTTATCGTAACTACTGTTCCTTATTTGGGAACTGGTAATTACATTGCTGTAACTCCTGCTGAACCTTTAACCGGATTGAGTAGTTGGACTTTGGAGTGGAACCTTTGTATGGATGCTTTTAATCGAAATAATGTGACACAATGGAAAATTACTGGTTTAGATGATAAAGTTGCTGTATATACACGATTTGGGGATGTGACTTGTGATCAGAATCAGTTTCAGGCAAAGGTAGGTGCTGGTAAGCCGCAAAGTATTACCCGTTTCACTGCAAAAAAATGGTATCATTTGGCCTTTACTTACGATGGCGCTAACTTACGTTTGTATGTAGATGGTAAATTGGATTTTACTTATCCACATTCAGTTCCAGGAGAAGTTTTCGATTTTAAGAAAATTGTTTTTGCGAATGATGAAAAATCCACTTATTCTTTGAAAGGTAAAGTGAGTGAACTCCGTGTATGGTCTGTAGCCCGCAGCCAGGCAGAAATAGAAAATAATATGTATATTGTTTCTCCTGATACTCCGGGTCTGGAAGTATACTGGAAATGCAACGAAGGAAGTGGTACTTTGATTAAAGACCATAGTAATCATAATAGAGATGGACAGTTGAAGATGGAAGCAACTTGGGAATCTGGAGTACGTTTCCCGGATACAGAAGAGTAAAATTTTGCTTTTGATCATAGATAAGTTAATTTAAAACAAACGTAAAGGCATACCAAAATAGGATAGTTTTATATCAGCTATGAGGTATGCCTTTCTTAATAAATGTACTTTTCATATTATGAAGCTGTTTTGTTTTTTGCTTATTAATATTTTACTAGGATGTAATGTTTCTTTTATAAATTAACATGAAAAGACGGATTTCTTTTATCGGATAAATAAGTATAAAAATGAGAAAAGGATTAATAATAATTGCTGGTTTATTGTCTGCATCAGCTATTTTAGCAGCAGAGAAAGAAAAAAAAGATTTTAATGTACTATTAATAATAGCCGATGATCTGAACTGTAATTCTGTGGGTGCTTATGGATGTGAGATACAGAATATCACTCCTAATATAGACCGGCTGGCTCATGAAGGAATACAGTTTATGAATGCTCATGTTGCTTCGGCTGTCAGTCAGCCTTCTCGTGGGGCATTAGCTACTGGAAGATATCCACATTGCTCCGGAATAGAAGGATTTTATCATGCTGAAAAACCTCAGGTTGAGATTGTTGAAGTACTGAAAGAAGCAGGATACTATTGTGGAATTGTAGGAAAATTAGAACACTCTTCTCCTACATTTACTACCCCTTGGGATTATCGTAAGGATTTTCTTGATTTAGGAATGGGGCGTGATGCAAGAATCTACGAACGTGAAGTGGGCGTGATGATTGAAAATGCAAAGAAAGAAGGAAAACCGTTCTATTTGATGGTTAACTCACACGATCCTCACCGACCTTTCTATGGAAGCATAAAAGAGCAAAGGATGTTTGGGAAAAAAGAGATTCCCCAACCTTCATATGTTTATACCTCAGATGAGGTAATTGTTCCCGGTTTTTTACCAGATATAGCAGGAGTAAGAGATGAAATTGTGCAGTATTTTAATAGTGTAAAACGATTGGATGATACGGTAGGAGCAGTATTGAGGGCTTTGGATGATTCGGGAGAGAGACAGAATACTATCGTCGTATTTTTGTCGGACAACGGTATGTCGGAGCCATTCAGTAAAACAAACTGTTATTATCAAAGTACTCGTACTCCTTTGATTGTATATGCTCCGGAGCAATTTGTTTCAAAAGTCGTTGATACGGAGCATATGATTTCTACAGTTGATTTTTTCCCTACTATTGTAGATTTGTTGGAATTGTCAGTAGATGCTGATTTTGATGGAATTTCTTTTAAACCTATATTGGAAGGGAAGCAACAGTTACATAGAGCGCATGTATTCACAGAGTTTCAGTCAACAAGTGTCCAAAAAACTTTTATAATGCGTGCTGTACAGGGAAAAAGATTTGCTTATATCTTTAATCCTTGGGCAATTGACAGTACAATATTTCAGAATGAGGCTAGAGGAGGAATGGCTTTTCAGGCAATGGAAGATATTGCGATACTTGATAAAAGAATTAAAGATAGGGTGATGATGCATGATTATAGATGTATAGAAGAGTTTTATGATTTGGAAAAAGATCCGAATTCGCTGGTTAATTTAATTTCTCATCCTGCGTATAAAGATACAATTTTACATTATAGAACTTTACTGAAAGAGCATATGAAAATTACGGATGATCCTGCAATGAAGGCATTGGAAAATAAGGATGATAAAGATTTTTTGCGTCTATTTAATAAAGACAGACAGGAATATGTAAGGCAAAGACATAAGAAAAATAATATGTAATAGACATTATATAGATTAATTTGTTATATGACTCATTTTGTGGCTGA
>OGIA01000177.1_pt1 | contig 91672 bp, 79 predicted proteins | sample 1571671 | NCBI WGS metagenome assembly OGIA01 (sample SAMEA2582027, study PRJEB24529) | metagenome | biome: Human gut stool | place: China | collected 2011
AACAGTGTTCTGGATCAGACCTTTTATTGTTGCAGCACTTATCGGAAATATGGTGCGAAAGCCTGTGACTCTCACAACTTGGAAGCCCGTGTTCTGCATGAAGCTGTCCTTGCGGACATTCAGGCACACGCAAAGGCCGCTGTGAGCAATCGGGAAGCCCTTGTGAAGAAGATTGCAAATCAGATGCACCTCCGGATGTCCTCTGACCGGGCGCAGCACAAACGGGATTTGAAGCAGTGTAAAGCACGAATCGCAGAAATCGAAGACCTGTATGCAAAACTTTATGAGGACGTATCAAAGGGACTTCTCCCGGAGAAACGTTTTCAAATGCTTGCAGATCGCTACGACAAAGAACAGGCTGAACTGACCGAGAAGATTGAGCAGTACGAGCGGGAAGGCCGTGCTGAACACGGTCAGCTGGACAAGATTCAGGATTTTATTGATGAAGTCAGCAAGTACGCTGGCATCACCGAACTGAACTATAAGATTCTGCATCAGCTGATTGACAAGATTCTGGTATCCAAAGCGGAAAAGGTCGATGGCGAATACGTCCAGAAAATCCAGATTTTCTACCGCTTTATCGGCCCATTGGATGCCATCGAGTAACAAAGTCAGAAAAGTCACCTCCGAGAACTATCCTACAGACGCAGGGCGCGAGGGTGAAGCGATTTTCCGCCGTGTGTATGCTCTCGCCGGAAGCAAACTCCCCATCAAGCGGCTGTGGATCAGCAGCATGGAGGATGCCGCCATCCAGCAGGGCTTTGAAAACCTGAGAGACGGCGCGGCGTATGATAACTTGTTTGCAGCGTCCGAGTGCAGGGCAAAAGCGGACTGGCTGATCGGCATGAACGGAACCCGCGCTTTTACGAAAAAGTACGGCAGAAAACAGACCATTGGCCGTGTGCAGACTCCGACACTGGCAATGTTGACTGAGCGGCAGGCTAAAATCCAGAACTTTGTAAAGGAACCCTATTATAAAGTGGAACTGTCCGGCGCGGGTGTTGTGGCGGCATCGGAACAGATGGCGCAGGAGCAGGATGCGGATGCTATGCAGGCCGCTTGTAATGGACAGTGCGCCGTGGTTGGCAGTATCGAGCGCAAGAGGGTAGAAAAGAAGCCCCCGAAGCTGTATGACCTGACAACTTTGCAGAGAGAAGCAAACCGCTATTATGGTCTGACCGCCAGCCAGACCTTGCAGGCGGCGCAAGAATTGTACGAAGAAAAGCTGGTGACATACCCCAGAACGGACAGCCAGTTTGTGACCGAGGATATGCGCAAGACGGTGGAATCTCTGGTGCTGGCCTTAGATGGCGCGGCGGCAGACGTAAGCTGCGTTATCGACAACAGCAAGGTCACAGACCATCATGCGATCCTGCCGACAATGCAGAGCGTAAAATGCAGCAAGGAAAAACTGTCCGAAACCAAACAGCGGATTCTTTCGCTTATCATCTGGAAACTGGTGCAGGCTGTGCAGCCGCCGTTCATCTATGAGGATGTGTTTGTGACGATATGCTGTCAGGGACAGAATTTTACAGCAAAGTATAAGAACGTTCTGCAGCCCGGTTATACTACAAAACCTGTTCCGCTTGTGGAGCCGGAGAAGAACAAGGATGCGTCACTTCCGAACGATCTGGAGCAGGGGATGGTTATTCCGGTGGTACGGGCAGAGAAAAAGCAGGGCTTTACTTCACCGCCGAAAGTCTACACCGAAGATACCCTGCTGTCGGCCATGGAAACAGCAGGCAACAAGGAATTTGAAAAGGACACGGTGAAGAAAGGTCTGGGAACCCCTGCAACGCGCGCCGCAATTCTGGAAAAGCTGGTATCCTCCGGCTATGTGCAGCGCAAGGGCAAGCAGATGATTCCAACAGAGGACGGTGTGGCCGCAATCCGCAATATCCCGGACTACCTGAAATCTGCCAGCATGACAGCTGAGTGGGAAAATGACCTGCTGCGGATGGAACGCGGTAAAATTAAACCCCATGATTTTATGCAGGGCATCCACGGGCTGCTCGATAAGATGCTGGCTGATCTGCGGCAGATTCCTACCGTCGCGGCAGCTCCCAATCATAATAAGGTAAGCGTAGGAAGCTGCCCGGTCTGCGGCAATCCTGTACATGAGAGCAAACTTAGCTTTTGTTGTGCAGACCGTAGCTGCAAATTTGCACTCTGGAAAGAAAGCAGATACTTGTCCAATATGAGAAAGACGCTGGACAAGAAGATGGCCACAGACCTTTTGCAGAAAGGCCGCACCCATGTGAAAGATTTCTATTCCACAAAGAAGGATAAGACATTCGCCGCTGACCTTGTGATGCGCGTCGAGGATGGCCGTGCACAGTACAGTCTGGAATTTCCCAAAACACCAATGAAAACGAAAACGTAAAGGAGGTTTGACCCTTGCCACAGATTAACGATATTCGAGAACTGGCGCAGCAGAACGCCCGGTATGTCAGTAACTCGCCACAGGACTGGATGAGTTATCTGGATGTGGCGGCGCGGCTGTACCGCTATTCGTTCACCGATGCACTCCTGATCCACGCGCAGCGGCCCGATGCGACCGCCTGCGCAGAAATGGAACTCTGGAATCAGAAAATGAGCCGCTGGGTCAACCGTGGCGCAAAAGGCATCGCGCTTCTGGATGATACCGGACCGCGTACCAAGCTGCGGTATGTGTTCGATATTGCTGACACCCATCTGGTGCGCGGCGGCAGAACACCGCTCTTATGGAATCTGGACAGCCACGAGCATGAGCAGGCTATCTTAGACCATCTGGTAGATACCTATGGTTTATCCCAGACAGACAGCATGAACGCTGCTCTGCTGGAACTGGCACAGCAGTTGACCGCCGACAATCTGGATGAAGCGATGGATGGTCTGGTCTATGAGGTGAAAGACACTTTTCTGGAGGAACTGGACGAAGATAACATCCATGTCCGCTTCCGGGAATTGATGACCAACAGTATCTTCTATACGCTTTCCCGTCGCTGCGGGCAGGAGCCTATGGATGTACTGGACGATGATGACTTTATCCGTATCGTGGATTTCAACAAGCTGCCGGTGCTGTCGTTCCTTGGCAACGCCGTTTCCGAACAGTGCGAAGCGGTTCTTTTTGACATTGGCCGCGAGATGCGGAAAATTTACAAAAAAGAAATCACGCAGCAGCTTGAAAAAGCTGTTGACAGCTTGTATAATACCAATACAGACTTTAACACATTAAAGCGTGAAATCAAAGAAAACACGACCAAAGGAGGACAAGAAAATGGAGTTGACGTATTACCGCAAGGGAGATTATCTGTTCCCGAATCTGGCCGTGAAGGACGAGCCGCAGACCATCGGGAAGTACGGGATGCTGCGCAGGACGTACCTGAAAGAGAACCGCAAGAACTGGTATCAGAGTATGCTGATGAGCGGCAGGCTGAACCAGCATCTGGCGCAGATCGAGGAAGCAGCGGAGAGCCGGGTGGAAACCCTGCTGGACAGTCTGAACGAGAAGTTTCCGGCACCGAACAAGGAGAAAGACCCGCTGGCATGGGCGGCACATCAGAACAGCCTGACGGCGATGGCAGAAGAGATCGTCTTGAAGGAATTGGTATACAATTAACCGAACCGACAACAGAACAGGATTTGAGCGAAGCAGAGGAAGAAATTGCCTCTGCTTTTTCTTTTCCTGATTTGCCGACCGTGGAACAGCAGATCCGTGCCATCGAAGAACCGATCCGGGCGCGGTATGCGGACGAGATTGCACTTGATTCCGAAGTAGTCGATGAAATCCTGCGCACGGGCAGCAACCGCAGCAAAGGTCAGCTTCGTCTGATCTACAATTTCATGGTTGAGAAAACCCCGGAAGAATATACAGAGTTCGTGAAAAACGAATATGGTACGGGCGGCAAAGGCTTTGAAATTGACGGCGCAAAGTATGCAGTCTGGTTCGATGATTTAGGGCTGCATATTGCAGTAGGCAGCACGGCAAAGGGCGGTACGCTTGCCAATGCGTTTTTATCATGGGAGGATGTGAGCAATCGTATCCATGAACTGCTCCGGCAGGGTGAGTATGCTCCGCAGGCGGTTCTGGATGCTGCACGGCAGAATGCTTTGCAGGAACACGCGCAGACGTTGGCTTATATGGAACGTGACTTGGCAGACGGTGTTGCCGAAGCAGTGTTTCAGGATACAGCAATCTTCAGGGGCGGTTTCCCGGAACTGACAGACAGGCTGGCAGGCTTGCTGGATGATACGGATTTTCTGACTGACCTAAACGACAGATTATCTGCGCTGGGGGAAGCCTACGTTGAAGATAAAGACCTGATGCGGATGCACTTTTATAAGCCGGATAAAGTGGCAGCTCTGTTCCAGCAGTTTGCAAAGCCTTATCAGAACTACTCGGCGCGGGATGGCTTTCACTGGAATGAGTATAAGAAGTTCATCACGGAAGATGAAATAAACGCTTATTTCACACGAGGCAGCAATTATTCGGACAGTCGGCTGGCAATCTATTCGTTCTTCTTGAATCATGAGGACAAGAAAGAGCGGGCAGACTTCCTGAAAGACCATTACGGAATCGGTGGCAGCAGCCATGCACTCTGCGGGGCAGATGATTCTCACGAAGATCACGATAGCAGAGGTATTGCTTTGGAGCGTGGCCCATACGGGAACCCGGATGCAAGCGTTCATCTGAACTGGAATCAGGCTGTAGGTCGAATTGACCGACTTATCCGTGACAGTGAGTATTTGAAGCTGACAGACTACTCCCGGATGCCTGCTTATGAGCGCGAGCGGATGGCAATGCGGGTGATGGACTTCTATCACCATCTGCCGAACGAGGTGGAACGTCCTTTCCCGCAGGATCTTTACCACGAAGAGGGACGAAAGGCTCTCGTCGAAAAGCTGGCAGACCCTGAACAAGCAGCGGAACTTCTGGAGCAGATGGACAATGCACTGCTGTCCATGCCGCTGGATTCCGAAGAATATGAGCGCAAGGCAGAATTCCTCTCTATCCTGCACCAGTATGTCGAGGGAACGTACACGATTTTCCCGGAAAAGAAGAAGGCTGTTGAGATTGCGGTTCCTGAACAGGGGCAGATGTCCATGTTTGACTTCATGGAGCAGGAGCCGCAATCGAAAGAGCAGTCAACCGCCGCAGCGGTTGAGAAACTCCGAAAAGATGCGCCTTTTGCAGAAGAAAAGCCTTCGGAGCAGACGCTGCAGCCCCTGCCGCTGGATGCCGCCAACGAGTATAACGCGCTGAAAGAGCGTTACCCGGATGCTCTGGTCGGCTATGAGCAGTACGGCAACTTTGAGTTCTACGGCGAGGATGCAAAGCGCGTTTCAGAACTTCTTGGCAGCAAGCTGTTGGAAAAGGAAACCGCACTCGGCAAGGTTGAGGTATCTGGTTTTCCGCGTGAACAGTGGGTTTCACAGGCAATGAAGCTCTGGAAGCAAGGGGAGAACGTCTATCTGTCCGGCCAGCAGGAAGATGGAACCCATGCCCAAACGAAATACTTCCGCAGAGAGGAATATCTGCCTGTTAATACCATCATCGAACTGGACGATAGAGAGTTCCGTGTAGATTCGGTGGACTTTGGAAATGGAACGGTCAGTTTGCAGGATATGACCCTTGCGAAAGAAGCCCGGTACCCGATTTTCCGAACGGAACCGCTGGAGTACATTCGGCATCTGTACGAACAGGCAGATGTGCCGATGGAAGAAGCGGTGGAAATCACAGTCTTTACGGCTTTGCACAATGCAGGTGTGGCCTACGAAGATTTTTCCCCGGAGCAGATGGATGTGATTTATTCGGTGGCAGAATCGGGCGGCGAACTGGAAGAACTGCTGAATCCCGACTTTCCGCCAGAACAGATGCAGCTGATCGCAGATGTGCAGAACCGAACGGATGCCATCAGCCGTGCAGCAGCAGAGGAAGCCCTTGAACCGCTGACCCAGCAGCCTATGACCCCGGCAGAGGTCAACCATGCACGGCGGCAGCACAATCTTCCGCTGGACAGTGGAGCAGAAACAGAACAGCCTGCACAGCCCAAACAGGAGCCTATGAACTTCCGTATTACGGACGATGATCTCGGCGCAGGAGGGCCGAAAACAAAGTATAAGGCCAACGTGGAGGCCATTCGGGTGTTGCAAATACTGGATGCAGAGCAGCGGCAGGCTACCGCAGAGGAACAGGAAATCCTTTCCCGGTATGTGGGCTGGGGCGGCATTCCGCAGGCGTTCGATGAAAACAATGCGGAGTGGTCGAAAGAGTATGCCGAACTGCAGTCCCTGCTCACGGTAGATGAGTATAAGGAAGCCCGTGCCAGTACGCTGAATGCGTTTTACACTTCCCCTACGGTCATCAAGGCAATGTACGAAGCACTGGATAACATGGGCTTGTCCAAGGGCAACGTACTGGAACCGTCCTGTGGTGTCGGCAATTTCATGGGTCTTGTGCCGGACAGCATGGAGAAAATTCGGATGTACGGTGTAGAGCTGGACAACATTTCGGGCCGCATTGCACAGCAGTTGTACCAGAAAAACAAGATTGCGGTGCAGGGCTTTGAAACGATGCAGTTCCCGGACAGCTTCTTTGACTGTGTTGTGGGTAATGTACCATTCGGCAATTATAAGGTGCCGGACAAGCGGTATGACCGCCACAATTTCCTCATCCACGATTATTTTATTGCGAAAAGTCTTGACCTTGTGCGTCCGGGCGGCGTGGTAGCGGTGGTAACGTCCAGCGGTACGATGGATAAGAAGGATTCCTCTGTCCGTGAGTACCTTGCCAACCGCGCTGATCTGGTCGGCGCGATTCGTCTGCCGAACAATGCGTTCCAGCGCAATGCCAACACCGGCGTGGTTGCGGATATTCTGTTCCTGCAGAAGCGTGACCGTGCGGCGGTGGAACGGGCTGACTGGGTGGATCTCGGTGAAACACCGGAGGGCTACTCCATCAACCAGTATTTTGCACAGCATCCTGAGATGGTGCTGGGGGAGATCACCACGGAAAGCACCCAGTACGGCAAGCAGGAAACTACGGTCAAGCCCATCGAGGGCGCAGACCTTGCCCAGCAGTTGAGAGAAGCGGTCAGCAACATCCATGCCACCATCACGGAGCCGGAAATTTCCGATGATGAACTGGATGTGCAGGAAGAACCGATTCCGGCAGACCCCAGTGTGAAGAATTTCAGCTTTACGAACGTGGATGGGCAGATTTACTACCGCGAAAATTCTTTTATGAACAAGGTGGAACTGCCTGCTGTAACTGCAGAGCGCGTTTTGGGCATGATCGCTCTGCGGGAAACCACCCGGAAGCTGTTGGATTGTCAGCTGCATGATGGTTCGGATGCGGAAGTACAGCTTTTGCAGAATGAACTGAAACAGCAGTACAGCGCATTTAAGGCACAGTATGGCCTTATCAACAGCACTGCCAACAAGCGGGCGTTCCGACAGGATAGCAGCTATTGTCTGCTGGCATCGCTGGAAATTCTGGATGAGGAAAAGAACCTCAAACGGTTGGCCGATATTTTTACCAAACGTACCATCCGTAAGCCGGAACCCGTCACCTCGGTGGACACGCCCAGTGAAGCTCTGGCACTTTCCATTGGAGAGAAAGCAAAGGTGGATGTGCCGTTTATGATGCAGCTCTGCGGTAAACCGGAACAGGAGATCACGGATGAACTGGCAGGTGCGATTTTCCGAAATCCTGTGACACAACAGTGGGAAACCTCCGATGAATACCTCTCCGGCAATGTGCGTGAAAAACTGGCTACGGCAGAGAAATTCGCAGAGAACCATGCAGAGTACCAGATCAATGTGGATTACCTGAAACGGGTACAGCCCAAGGATTTGGATGCTTCGGAAATCGAAGTGCGGCTGGGTGCAAACTGGGTGAAGCCGGAGTACATCACGCAGTTTATGAGAGAAGTGTTCAAAACACCGAACTACTATGTGGGCAGTGATATTAAAGCTACCTACTCTGAAATCTCTGGTGCATGGAACATTTCGGGCAAGTCGCTGGATCGCGGCAATCCGCTTGTCACCAATACCTACGGAACCCTGCGCGTCAACGGCTATAAGCTGCTGGAAGATGCGCTGAACCTTCGGGATACCAAAATCTACGATACGATTCACGATGCGGACGGCGACCACCGTGTGCTGAATAAGCAGGAAACCATGCTTGCACAGCAAGCGCAGGAATCCATTCGGGAAGCGTTCAAGCAGTGGATTTTCAAGGATTTAGACCGCCGTGAGGATTTGTGTGCGACCTATAATCGGATTTTCAATGCGATTCGTCCCCGTGAGTACGATGGCAGTCATATTCGTTTTGAGGGCATGACCCCGGAAATCTCCCTGATGCCGCACCAGAAAAATGCAGTGGCGCACATTCTCTACGGCAACAATACGCTGTTGGCGCATTGCGTGGGCGCAGGCAAGACCTTCCAAATGATCGCTGCCGGCATGGAAAGTCGCAGGCTGGGCCTGTCGCAGAAAAACCTCTATGTGGTGCCGAACCACCTCACAGAGCAGTGGGGTGCAGATTTCCTGCGGCTCTATCCCAATGCCAATGTACTGGTGGCAACGAAAAAGGACTTTGAACCCAGCAATCGTAAGCAGTTCTGCTCCCGGATTGCAACCGGCGATTACGATGCTATCGTGATCGGACACTCGCAGTTTGAACGAGTACCGCTTTCCCCGGAACGGCAGAAGGCTATTATCGAGCGTCAGATCGACGACATTACGCTGGCTTTGGCCGATGCCCGGAGTGAGGATAGCCGCAGTTTTACGGTCAAGCAGATGGAAAAAACAAAGAAAACGCTGGAAGCAAAGCTGCAAAAGCTGAACGACCAGACGAGAAAGGATGATGTGGTCACATTCGAGGAGTTGGGTGTTGACCGTCTGTTTGTGGACGAGTCACATTTCTATAAAAATATGTTCCTCTACACGAAAATGCGGAACATCGCAGGTATCGCCCAGACCGATGCACAGAAGTCCAGCGATATGTTCGCAAAGTGTCAGTACTTGGATGAGTTGACAGGCGGCAAGGGCGTGACCTTTGCAACCGGAACCCCGGTCAGCAACTCGATGGTGGAGCTGTACACCATTATGCGGTATCTCCAGTATGACACCCTGCAGAAGATGGGACTGAGCCACTTCGATGATTGGGCGGCATCCTTTGGTGAAACTGTCACAGCAATCGAGCTTTCCCCGGAGGGAACGGGCTACCGTGCAAAAACGCGCTTTGCCCGGTTTTTCAATTTACCAGAGCTGATTTCTCTGTTCAAGGAATCGGCAGATGTACAGACAGCGGATATGCTGAACCTGCCTGTGCCGAAAGCGGAGTACATCAACGAAGTGCTGAAACCGAGCGAAACACAGGAAGAAATGGTGAGTTCCTTTGCAGACCGTGCCGAGGCTGTACGCAACGGTAATGTGAATCCCAGATTCGATAATATGCTCAAAATCACCAACGATGGCCGAAAACTGGCACTCGACCAGCGTCTTATGAACGATATGCTGCCGGACGAGCCGGAGAGCAAGGTCAATCGCTGTGTGGACAATGCGTTCAAGGTTTGGGAAGAATCGGCCCCGGATAGGGGAACACAGTTGATTTTTTGCGATTTATCAACACCAAAAGCTGATGGTACATTCAACGTCTACGATGATGTGCGGGAAAAGCTGGTGGCGAGAGGTGTTCCCCGTGAAGAAGTGGCGTTCATTCACGAGTACAACACGGAAACCAAAAAGGCAGAGCTTTTTGCAAAGGTGCGCGCCGGACAGGTGCGTATCCTGATGGGGTCTACGCCGAAGCTTGGCGCAGGAACCAATATTCAGGATCGGCTGATTGCCCTGCATCATCTGGATTGTCCGTGGAAGCCGTCTGACCTGGAGCAGCAGGAGGGACGTATTCTCCGGCAGGGAAACCGAAATAAGCAGGTGAAAATCTATCGTTACGTCACTGAAAATACGTTTGATTCGTATATGTGGCAGATTCTGGAAAATAAGCAGAAGTTCATTTCTCAGATCATGACTTCCAAATCGCCTGTCCGTGCCTGTGATGATGTAGATGACACCGCACTGTCTTATGCCGAAATCAAGGCACTGGCAACCGGCAATCCCTACATTAAGGAAAAGATGGATCTAGATATTCAGGTCAGTAAGCTGAAATTGCTGAAAGCCAATCACACCAGCCAGATTTATAGCTTGGAATCGGATATTGCGCGCCGCTATCCGCGAGAAATCGCTGTGGCACAGGGTCAGATCGAAGCACTGAAAACCGATATGGAAGCGGCAAAACTGCTTCTGGCGCAGGACAAAGACCACTTCTCTATGGAGATCAGCGGCAAGGTGTACACCGAACGCAAGGAAGCGGGTGCAGCCATCATTGAGGCTTGCAAGGCTTTGAAAGCGGCTGGCACCGAGGGAAGGATTGGCAGCTACGGTGCGTTTGAACTGCATTCCCGGTTTGACAACTTCGATAAGGTGTTCCGCTTATCCATCAAGGGCGCATGGAACTACTCTATGGAAGTCGGCAAAGACCCGCAAGGCAACATTCTGCGTGTTACCAATGCACTGACAGGCATCGAAAGAGCATTGCCACAGGTGGAACGCAGACTGGAAACCTTGGAACAGCAGTTGGCGCAGGCAAGGGAAGAAGCCAAACGTCCTTTTGCGCAGGAAGCGGAATTGGCTGAAAAATCTGCGCGCCTTGCGGAGCTGAACTCTCTGCTCAACATGGATGAAAAGGGCAGTGAGGATGCACTGGGCGTGGACGAGGATGCAGCCGAAACCGAGGTTGCAGATAAGCCGCGCCAGCCTGTGAACTATGCAGGCCGCGTTGCAGAGCGCACTGCGGACAATGTGCGGAAACCCTCTGTGCTGGCACAGCTTCATGCAAAGCAGGCAGAGCGCAGCGCAGAACCGCAGAAATTCCCGAAGCGGAAAAGTTACGAAATGGAACTGTAAATAGGATAACCCCGTTAGATCTCTGCAAGGAATCTGACGGGGCATTTTTGAAAAAGGAGGGCATTTGCTGACATTAACACCGATCAATCTGAAAACGGCAAACGCATTTGTACAGCAGTATCACCGCCACCATAAGCCGACGCGGGGGCATAAGTTCTCCATCGGCGTATCGGATAATGGTGCGCTGGTGGGCGTTGCTATCTGCGGCAGACCTGTGGCGCGGCGGTTGGATGACGGCTATACGCTGGAGGTCAACCGTCTGTGTACAGATGGAACACCAAACGCCTGCAGCATCCTGTATGCGGCGGCATACCGCGCAGCACGGGCAATGGGTTACAACAGAGTTATTACCTACATTCTGGATACGGAAAATGGAGCATCCCTGAAAGCTGCCGGGTACACCTGTGAGGGCAAGGCCGGGGGATTGGAGTGGAACGGCGTAAAAGCACCGAAACAGGCTGACCAATATCCGCGCCAGATGAAAACACGATGGGTCAAGAAAAAGGAGGGCTTGCATGGCAGTTGACCGCAAACAGCAGATGAAAGAAATCACGGAACGGCTGGAGCAGGGCGTAAAGGACATTTTTACATCGGAAATGTACACGACGTATCTGCGCACGATGGCAAAATTCCACAATTACAGTTTCAACAATACGCTGCTGATCGCTATGCAGCGGCCTGATGCCACACTGGTGGCAGGGTTCAACGCATGGAAAAACAAGTTTAACCGCTACGTTAAAAAAGGCGAAAAGGGCATCCAGATCATCGCTCCAGCTCCCATTAAGGAAGTCGAGGAGCGAGAGAAAATCGACAAGGATACGGGCTTGGCTGTGCTGAACGAAAACGGTGAACCGGAAATGGAACGTGTGGAGTATGTGGTTCCGCGCTTCCGAGTGACGACGGTCTTCGATGTTTCACAGACCGATGGGGAACCGATTCCGTCGCTGGAAGTGAACGAACTGACGGCCAGTGTCAAAGACTATGCGCTGCTTACGGCGGCAATCGAACAGGTATCGCCTGTGCCGATGCGGTTTGATGAAATCGAAGGGGATGCCAAAGGCTATTACAGTGATGCAGACAAAGAAATCTGCATTCAGGTCGGCATGGGCGAGAGCCAGACCATAAAGACGATGATCCACGAGGCTGCTCATGCGATGCTGCATAACAGCGATTTCATGAAGCAGCGCGGCGAGGAAAAAGACCGGCTTACAAAGGAAACCGAAGCGGAGAGTATTGCATTTACGGTCTGCTCAGTTTTGGGTATTGATACGTCCGACTATTCTTTCCCGTATGTGGCAAGCTGGGCCAGCGGCAAGGAGATGAAGGAACTGAAAGATTCGATGGATACGATTCGATTGACTGCTGCTGATTTTCTGGAAAAGCTGGAAGCGGCGGTGGCAGAAAGGAGCGTAGAGCGCATGACCGTGATGCAGTATGCGGAAAAGTTGATTGCCAATAAGGAGCAGGAAAAAACGATTTTTGATGATGAGCAGCGAAACCTCATCGTAAATTTCGCCTTCAAACTGGATGACCGGGCGGCAACGGAAGAACTGGTGAACGGTATTGCAGCTGCAGTGGCCGAGGATGACAAAGAAGAAGTCAACCGCCTGATGTACGATGCGCAGGAGAAAATCGAAAATCTCCCGGATGGGATGATTGGTCTTTCGGAAATGCACGACTATGGCTACCGGAAAGATGATGTGCTGCCGCTGACGAAAGAAGGTGCACGGGAGTGGCATCGGCTGGGTGAGAGGATTTATCCGCTGTTCCGTGATGGCACGGCAGGTGATTATGTAAGCCAAGAGGGAATCGAGCAGCACGATGGTATTTTCGGCATTAAGGCAGACGCATGGGATGCGATTCTGTTGGAGCAGCGGGAAGATTATGCAGAGGACGAGTATGCGCGCCCGGATTTTAAGCTGACAGTAATAAACCGTGAACAGGCTCTGCGGCTGTATGACGAGGGAAAGCAGATATATCTTGTCCGCATCAGCCCATGGCCGATTCTTGTCACGGCGCGAGAGGAAATCGAGCGCGGAAGTGATACCTTCCAGATTGCAATAGCAGATTTGGAACAGGAGAGGAACATGACAGAACAGGAAAATGTGCTGCTGTATGGCAGCGAAAAGCAGTTCGGCATTTATCAGATTACAGAGCGTGACCCGGAACATAACTATCGTTTCATGGGGCTGGACTATGTGCAGAAGAAAGGCATGACGGTTTCCCGTGCAGATTATGACCTGATCTATGCCGCACCGCTTACGGACAAGGATACGCTGGATGGCATTTATGAACGGTTCAATATCCAGCGCCCGGCAGACTTTACAGGGCATTCGCTATCGGTCAGCGATGTGGTGGTACTCAATGATGGCAGTACGGTCAAAGCCTACTATGTGGACAGCATCGGCTTTGCTGAACTGCCGGAATTTTTCAAGGAAAGGAATGTGGATTTGCAGAAAGAAAACCTTTTGAACGAAGAATTGCAGGAAATCGAAATCTTTGATAAGCCGGGTCTTTTCAGCAATGGCCGACTGCGGGATGAAGATGTGCCGGAGGGCTTGTATCGCTATGATCTGCGCGGTTCGGACTATGACCCATGCCAGCCCATTACAGTGGAGAAAACTGTGGTGGTGAACCATGCGGCATCTGTTCTGATGGCCGAAGAACTTGACCTTGGCGCAGAGGGGCGGTTGGAACTGGGCGAGGAAGGACTGAACTTCACAGGCGCAGAGTTGACTGTGCGAGAGTTCATGGAGGAACAGCAGCAGAAAAGAAATGGACTGATCCACGGTGATTCCGACCACATCGCAGTCGAAGGGCATATCGGCACATGGTATGCTGTTGATGAAACGGAAATTGGTGGCGAGAAGTTCTTTCTGCTGGAGCATGAGGAACACGGTGACATGGCGGCCTGCGTTGCAGTCAATGAGCAGGGCAAACTGGTGGCAGAGGATTTGTGGAACGGCTTCGATGAGGATTTTCAGGAGGCTGTGCAGAAATATCTCTCTGAAAAATGGAATATGCCGAAAAAAGAAGATGTGGTATCGGAAATCATTGAAAAGGCTGTGCCTGTGCCGGACAACAGCGCACAGGACTATTCGGATGTGCCTGTTTACTACGAGCCGTTCAGCTATGCCAAAGAAAATGACGAGGTGGATTTATACCGCACATCCTATCGGCTGAACAGTGAGTGCAAGCAGGCAATCCATGAAGCGATTGCGGACAACTATGATGGAATGTACCTTGGCGATGATGCAGTCGATCAGGTGGTGCGGCAGTACGGCATGGAGCGTGTGGGCTACATTCTGGCGAACACGCTGCACCATAAAAACTACGATGGCCGCTTTTCTCACGGCAATAAGGAATGGGCAGAACAGGTTAGCACCCCGGAGCATAATGCAGACCGCATGACCTTCCGCACGGATTGGGTGGTTGACAGCCACCCGGCTATTCTGGATGGCTTTGTAACGATGTTTCGAAAAGAACTGGAAGCACGGAAAGAACAGGAGCAGCCTTTCGTAAAGCAGTTCTATGTGGTCGAAAATTTGCAGGCCGCGCCTTTGAAAATTGAGCGTTTCGGAAATCTCGACGATGCAATGTCGCAGTATCAAGCACTTCCGAACCATTGCATGAAAGCCTTGGGCGTGGAGAAGAATCCTGATCCGCTGCCGGGTTCACTGGATGTTTTGCAGTGCAGGAACGGCATTGACACCATCGTAAAGGACTATAAAACGGTTCCGGGCTGGGATAACCCGTATATCCAGAATCATGTTGTCCAGCCGTTGCAGGGGGCGTTAGCCGTGCAGGATGTGGAGTTGGCCTACGAATTGCCGGATGCCTATTTTCACATTCAGACCTGTGACGATGGCTTCGACTATACCTTATATAATAAGGACTTCACGGAACGGGATGGCGGTGTCCTTGAAACAGATGGAGATAAGTCTGTGCAGGAGGCTATGACGGAGCTGCTGGCAGAGTTTGGCTGCGATGCGGCAGAGGGTAAAGTCATGGATGCGGCAGAACTGCGGGAACAGGCTGATACGGTGGCGGAACAGCAGGCAGAAGTTTTGAAAGAAAAACTCGTTGCAGAAAGACCTGCACCGGAAGAAACGCTCAGCTTTTACGTTGCGGAGTGCTTGGAGTTTACATTTGCGGGAGAGTTCCACGATCATCTGACAATGGAAGAAGCCTTGGAAGCCTACGACAAGATTCCGTCCGAACGGATGAATGCCGACAAGTGCATTGGATTCTGCATCGAGGAAGATGGCGGCTTTGTTGGAATGTATGAGCTGGTCGTGAACGATAAAGTGCAGCGCGAGAACATCAACTCCATCAACTATTTCAGGGATGATAAGCTGGTGCAACAGGCTATTTCCGATATGGAAAAACTGATGGAGGCACGGCAGAAGAGCAAGGAGCAGGAACGCAGCAGTACGAAAAAGTCTGTTCTGGATGCCCTGCGCAGTCTGAAAGCCAAGAAGCAGGAGCAGCCTGCACAGGAACAGGATAAGCCGAAGAAAGTGAAAAAGAAAGGGATGGAGTTATGAGCAATGTACGCTTTGATGAACTGGAATTGATGCTGATGGCGATGTTTGAGCAGCCGACACTCAAAGATACGATTCAGGTGTTGACGGAGATCCAGCCGCTTGTGGCAGAGGATGCAGAGATGGCTGCGCTTGTCCAGCAGACGATCCCGAAGATGCAGCAGTTGAACGAGCAGCAGTTCAAGGGGCTGGAACTGGAATGGCATAGGCCAGAGGAGGCGGAAGGAGAAAACGTAAAATGATAAACCAGTATAGAGTTTTCCAAATCAAAGAGGTACATCATCAGCATTGGGCAAAATCCTATGCACAGCAGGTAGAGGACGGCTTTTTGATTCATCATCAGAATTACCAGAGTGCATATAAAGGAAAGCCTGCCCCCAGCGATACGCCGATGACAGCCCGGAAGCGGCTGGAAGAAAAGCGGCCAAACACATTTATTGGTCGTTCCTTTGGTGTTGGCGATGTGATCGTATGGGATGAAGAAAAGGAACGTAAGTTTTTCTACGTCGATAAAGAGGAACTGGTAGAGTTCGGTGGCTTTATGGATGCTGATGCAGCCGGAAATACTGTTGTCTACATGGTTCCCAATTATCAGATTGATGGAAAGACTGGGACATGGCTTCCGTATGATAGCGAAGTTGTCGAGGGCGTTTGCTTTTTTATGATGCGTAATGAGCAGCGAAAAGATACTGTTTCACCAATCGTGGTAGACAGCAAAGGTGTATTTGTGACGGATGCACCGAACGGCTTTGAAAATGTTCGTGCGGTTCTTGCGGAATATGTTCATCGTGCTGAAAAAAAGCAGCAGGATATGACCGAACATGAGAAATGCTTGACAAATGGAACGTATGAACGTGCGCGGGAATCCGGCACAGAGCAGAATTACGACATGATAGATGGTTGCGTGAATAATGTGCCGAAAAAGCCACGGCGCATTGGTGGCAGATGGTCGGTGCTGGATCGGCTGCATATCAAGCAAGCAGAGCGGAAACAGAAAGAGCAGACTCAGCAGCAACAGCAGGAGCGAAGTCGTAGAAATTAAAAATCCGTTATGATGTAGAGTGGTGGTTCCCCTAAAAGGAACTGCCACTCTTTTTTATTGAAAGGTCTTGCTATTTGTAAAATGGTTGTACATAATAGAAAAAATAAGGAAATGGGGGAAACCAAGGTGCAGGGCTGCGAAGAAAAAGAAAAAGTTCTTCTGCTATGGGAACGGGCATTAACGCTGTTTTATGAGAACGATACAGAATTATTTGTTACGGGGGCGCAGGAACGAACGATTGCCGGCAAAATCGCAATGCACATGGATAAAATCTATCGAGAAATCTTCCCGATGCCAGAATTGGTGATTGATATTGAATATAATCGCATGGACACTGGCATAAAACCTAAATATCCGGGAAGTGAAGATAAAAAGAAAAGATGGACGGCACCAGATATTGTTTTACATAAAAGAAGAAGTATCAACTATAACATTTTTTGCTGTGAGATGAAGAAAGCATCTAAACCGGGACAGGGCGATGCGCGCAAAGTAAAAAGACTTGTACGCCATATAAACTACCATTTTGGGATTGACCTGTATAAAATAAATAGAACCGAGGCAAGGTTTACACTGTATTATCTGAGAACTGGCTACAAGCAATGCCAAAAAGAAGAATACTTTTTCAACCGTAAAACCAATCAAATTGAGCCATTGAAAGTATAGAAACAAAAGAGAGCAGGTACAAGACTTCATGGAAGAAAGGTCTTGTACCTGCTTTTCCGTTTGTATCAAATAGATTGTTCGTAGCTGCGCTTTGGCTGGGTACGGCTGTGCTGCTGCGTGTGTTCCGTTTCAAGAATCATATCAACATTCCTGCAAGCGGTTTGCAGTTCGTGGTAGTAATCTTTGAAATAGATGTAGCTTTCGTATTGTGCGGTTCGAGCAGAAAGCAACTTTTCCTTTTCTGCTCGTAAATTTTTCATTGTGGGAATTGTGCCATTCGTGGAATTGCGTTTCAAGAATTGAACGGCTTCTTCGTATCTGGCAATTTCATCCTGATGTGCAGAACGGTACATCTTCTTGTTGCCCGCCTGCAAAAATTCTTTGTATGTAGCCTTTGTGGAAAGATACTGCCCCAGATAGTGAATCTTCTCATTCAGCAGCTTTAAGTCGGCATCGGTAGATTTGGCGGTGTTGCGGGCATCTGACATTTTGGCAGATAATTCATCGCGCGCTTTTTTCAAATCATCGTAGCTGTCGTAGCCGTGCTGCTGTACATAGACGATGGTATTTGCCATCTGCTGCAAATTGGAAATTTTGACTTTCTGAGCATAGGCGCGACTTTGCTGGGCTTTTACGCAGTCCTGCAAATTCACTACCAGACGAAGATTGGACTTGATATAGAGAACGGCAATGGGGTCAGCAACACTCCATTGCTGTTTTTCTTTTGCAGCGGTGATCGCGTTACTTTCAAAAAGCGTCAGAAGATGTTCACGGTCAAAACTGGTTCCCAGCGTTCTGGCAGAGATGTGTTTTTCTCTGTCCGGGAGAAGGTAACTAAATCGACCACGGTGGTCTTTTACCAAAATGTTGGATTCGGTTTGGAGCAGGCGGCAGAATTCTTCAAAAGATTTTGCTTTCTTCGCCGCAGCAGTAATGGCATCGCGCAGTTTATCTTTCTCCGTTTGAAATTTGGTTTTCATGGGAGTGAAACCCTCTGCAATAAGCTCAGCGTTCAACTTGTCCAGATTGATCTGCCCGCGCTGTTTAGCATAATACTCCTGCTGCGTAATTTTGTTGACAGACGGGGAAAGCAAATCGACCTGATTGAGATTTTCCCTCAAGCAGATATTCATAAGAGATTGCTGTAAATGCTTTAGGTACTCGTTCGTCAGATGGTGTTTGTAGCCCGCCTTACAGTCGATGGGCCGTTCCATAAAGGGCTGCTGCGGAACATCCAGCTTTCGCAGACTGTTGATTACGATATGCACATGGATATTGCCGCTGCCGTTGTGACCGTCCATGTGGGTGCAGACCAACGCCTGATGCCCCGGAAAGTTGGCTTTTACATATTCCATGCCGATGGCCTGCGCTTGTTCACCTGTCAGTCCACACTCGTCTTTGTCGGCAGGATCAAAGCTGATGAGGTAGTGGTGAGTCTTGATTTCGTCGTAATTCTGATTCTTGTGGTACTGCGCATTAAGTATTTCGCACTCCACATCAAAAAGTTCCGGCTCACAGTTTATGCCCTCCAGAAGAATATCTCGGCGGAGTACCCAGTTCCCGTTTGCATCCAGCAGGGGTTTCTTCAGAACTTCGTCATGCTCATATTTCAAATAGTTGAGTGCCGCGCCATAGTCTGCACTTTTACCCGCGACGTGTTTTAAGATTGCCACGATAATCACCTGCCAGTCCTGCAATTTCTTTCCGCATAGTGCGAAGGTCGGTCATGCAACGATTGATTTCTTCCAGCATGGCACGAGATTGGATGCCGCCGCTGTTGAAAAAGGCTGCAATTTGGTTCAGGTTATTTCCGATATGGGAAAGCTGTTTTGCAAAATCTCGCAGTTCTGCAATGTCGGCAACGATGTTGTAATGAACGTGAAGTTTTTCGGTTATGGCCTGTTTCCTTACATAAACGGCAACGGGATAGCCAGCCTGTTCAGCAGAACATGAAACCAGTGCGTATTCCACATCGGTAAAACGAACCATTACATTCTTAGTCCGTCTGATACTTTCGTCTTTTTTTGGCCGAGCCATAGTGTGATCCTCCTGCATTTTATAGTTGCGAAGCAATTCCCGATAAGCCGTAGGCGTTCGGTTGCGAACACATTCATGTGGAGCCAGATAGCCAAAATCCGAGATTTTGTGCGTACCGTGGGAATGGGGAACGGAATCCCCATCAAGATTGCCAAGAACGAAAAATCACGAAAGTGAGTTTTGAGTTACCATAGGCGAATCTTGCTCTAAGACAGAAAAAAACCTGTCTTTTACCGTATGCCGCAGACCTATCAAAAGAAGTCCTTCTATAAATAGGAATCCGCAGCCCCGATTTGGAATACACTTTTTAGATTTTTTTGAAATTTTTTCAAAAATTGTATTCCAAAATGCCCGTCTGGATTCCTATTAGTAAAGGGGGATTGATTCCATGAAGCAGAAAGAGCGATTTGACGAAAAGCCTAAACAGGAGCATACGGAGCCTGTGCATCACAGAAAAGCCATCATCAGGGGCATCACGGTATATGAATCGTTCCGGCCGGAGGGCAGCGAACTGTGGGATTGCCTGTTACAGAGTATGGGAAAGCACTGAAAAAAGAAATTTTGAAAAAATGTGCGCAGCAGCTTGATTTTTGTGTAGCAGCTTGGTAGAATACAGACGGGTTAAGTAAATAAGTGCAATCACAAGCCATTAACTTTCTGGATTTTACCATGCAAATTGCGTGGAGACAGGAGGTTTAATGGCTTTGTTTTTTTATAAGGAAAAGAATAAAGACATACGGGCAGCGGCCTATCTGAGATTGTCCATTGAGGATGGCGACAAGGCCGAGAGCAACAGCATCGGTAACCAGAGAGAACTGATTCGGGATTTTGCTGCAGAACGGCCAGGACTGCATTTGGTCGAGGAGTACGCTGATGATGGCTACACTGGAACTAACTTTGAACGTCCGGGCTTCAAGCGGATGATGGAGGATATTAAATCCGGCAAAATCAACTGCATCATCGTCAAGGACTTATCCCGACTTGGTCGTAATTACATTGAGATGGGAAAGTATCTGGAACAGATTTTTCCCATGATGGGGATTCGCTTCATCGCCATCAACGACAACTATGACAATGCGAACACTGAGAGCAGCGATTCGGACAGCATTGTAGTTCCGTTCAAGAATCTGTTGAACGATTCCTACTGCCGGGATATTTCCATCAAGGTGCGCAGCCAGCTGGACATGAAACGGCGCAAGGGTGAGTTCATCGGTGGCTACGCAATCTATGGTTACTGCAAAGACAAACGGAACAAAAACCGTCTGGTGGTAGACGAGTATGCAGCAGATATTGTCCGCTCTATCTACCGCAGAAAAATGGAAGGCATGAGCGCACAGGTGATTGCCGAACAGCTGAACAGTGAGAATGTGCTAGCCCCCAGCGAGTACAAACGGCTGTGCGGTTTGAATTACCATAGTGGGTTCAAAGCTGGCACTCATGCAAAGTGGCAGGCAATTCAGGTGCTTCGGATTCTGAAAAATGAAGTTTACACCGGGACGATGGTGCAGGGCAGGCGGCAGAAAATCAATTACAAAATCAAAAAAATTCGGGATGTGGAAGAATCCGGCTGGATCAGAGTTCCCAATATGCACGAAGCAATCATTCCGCAAAAGCTGTTCGATACCGTGCAGGAAGTCTTGAAACTGGACACTTGTGCATCGAAAGGACAGCAGACCGTAAATCTGTTTTCGGGCATCGTTCGCTGCGGTAGCTGTGGACAGAACATGGTGCGGCGTACCGTATCAAAAAACGGAAAGAAATATATTTATCTGCACTGCGTCACAAACCACAATGGTTTAGGCTGTTCCTCACATCTTATCAGCGAAAGTAAGCTGGCCGAAGTGGTGCTGGCCGCATTACAGGGGAAAGTCCAGCAGATCAGTGGACTGGAACATCGGCTCGATGAAATTAATGAGATTCCGAAGAATGAGCGCAGACTGAAATCTGTGGAAGAACATCTGAAAATGCTGGAGCAGGAAGAACAGAAATACCAGACCTTGCGCCGCCAGCTCTATGAAGATATGAGCAGCGGTATTGTCAGCAAGGAAGAGTATAAGGAATTCAGCCATTCCTTTAATGAAAAGGTTGAAACCATCCGCAAGGCCAAAGCAGAAATGAACCGTCAGAGAAATTGCCTGAACAATCTGGATGTGGAACATCTGCCATGGATCGAAGATTTCAAGTCCTACCAAAACCTGACAAGTCTGAACCGCCGCGTTCTGGTGGAACTGGTAGAGAGCATCACGGTCTATGACAAAGAACACATTCATATCCAATACCGCTTCGATCAGGAAATTCGCAATGTGCTGGAATATTGCAGTAGTGTTCCAGCGGCAGAAACGGAGGAAAGTGCAGTATGAAATGTGTAAGCTATACCCGGACACTTCCTTGGAAGAACCATCAAAGTGAACTGACGATTGCCGAGCAGAATCAGTGCATTGCGGCATATCTGGCGGAACATAAAGAACTGGATTTGCAGAAAAAGTATTCTGACCGCAAGAACGATGAAAAGGCGCACATCGCGTTCGACCAAATGACCAATGATGGCGTAGAGCGAAAATTTGATTGCATTATTGTGGCATCCATGTATTACTGTGGGCCGGATTTCCCGGCGGTACGGCAGGCAATCAAGGAAACGCTCTATGCAACTGGCATCGACCTGATTGTGCTGGAGGAGGGCTTGGACACCAGAACAGCCAGCCGAAAAGAAGTTGAGGACTATTTTGAAGCAAAACGCTGTGAGATGCACGCGGAAATCATGTTTGCATGGAGAAAGAAACAAGGTGCAGGATTCCGGCTGACAAACTCTGTTCCGTTTGGCTATATCCGTAGGAATGGCGAAAGTAACATGATAAAGGATAAAGAAGTTGCTCTTTATTTGAGCGAGGCTTTTTTCAGATATGCGTCTGGCCAGAAAATGCGTGATATTGCAAAGTGGTTAAATGAGCAGGGCGTGGAACCCCCCATGAAGCACAAAAAGAGAATTTTGGGAAAGCCTTATGATGAGGAACCAGACCAGTGGACAACGGATATGCTGCGGTGTTTATTCCGAAACCCGACTTATACGGGTGCGGCGGCAAATGGAAGCCGCCAGATCATTGCAGAAAACTGCCACGAACCATACATAACCAAAGAGCAGTTCTATGCGTTTCCATGCAATATGCGCGACGGAGAAAACAAAATTCCGATTCGGAAAAGCTACAAAAAGCCGAATCCGCTGGCAAAGCACATTGTCTGTACCTGTGGACGCGCACTTTGCTGGCACAAGGATAAGAAAACAGGGAAGGAATTTTTCTATTGCCGTTACTGCCGCGCACACAAGGAAAACGGAAAGAATCTGAAAATTCCGGCAGCTACTATTTATAAAAATGTGATGGATGCTCTGGAAGTGGAACATCTGGAAGAAGAAAAGCTGACTGCAGCGATTCAGCAGGGAGCGGGTCGGAAAGCAATCGAGGTAGTCCGAGCCGAAAAGTCGGTGCAGATGAAGTCTGTTCTGGCTGAACTGAATATGGAACAGTTTCGCCGTGTACCGCTGTATGAAAGCTACATGGCCGATGAAATCACCGAAGAACAGTATCATGCGGAACTGATGGACTATGAAGAAGCACATCGGAAACTAAATGAACAGCTTACAGCAATTATGGAAGATACGCTGGTATGGGAACGGGCGTTGAGCCTGCGCAATCCGTGGATTCAGCAGATGGCACAGTATAAGGCCCCGGAAGAACTTGACCGCAATTTTGTGAAGAAATACATCGAACAGGTCACAGTCACACTGCTGGAAAACGGGCAGGCGAAAATCAGTCTGACAATGAAAACGGATGAATGGAAAAAGATGCTTAGCCGGATAGAGATGGAGGGAACAGACGATGGCACGAAAGAGTAGAAAAAATCTCCCGCAGCCGGAACAGGCGGCAGCTTCTGTGTTGCTCCCGGAACTGGAAGAAGCAAAAATACCTGCGGCAATCTATGGGCGGCTTTCTGTTGAGGATGAAGAAAAAGAAGAAAGCATGGAAACGCAGATCGCGCTGGTGCAGGATTATATCAATCGCAGCAGTGAACTGAGTTATGTGGACACCTACTTCGACAATGGCTTTACGGGAACAAATTTTAAGCGGCCAGCATTTACCCGCCTGATGAACGATGTGCGGCAGAAGAAAATTAAGTGCATCGTGGTGAAAGACCTCTCGCGCTTTGGTCGCAACTATCTGGAAGCAGGATACTATATCGAAACGGTGTTCCCATTTTTGGGGATTCGATTGATTGCTGTTACAGATAATTTTGACAGTACGCGCAAAGAGGACATGGAAAGTCTGGCTCTCCCGATTCGGAATATGGTCAACGCAATGTACGCGAAAGACATATCTAAAAAGATATGGACTTCTTTGCAGCGTAAGAAAGAAGCAGGCTATGCAGTCGGAAACGATGCTCCGTATGGCTATATTCGGAATCCCATGACAAAGCGTAATGAAATTGACCCGGAAGCTGCATTTTATGTGCAGTTGATTTTCCAGTGGGAACTGATGGGGGTGCCAATTTTTGAAATCGCCCGACGAATGACATTGCTGCAGGTTCCGACTCCACGGGAGTGGCATAGAAAAATGGTTGAGGGGAAAGAAGTGCTTACCTATAAAAAGTGGGGCGTAACCACGATCCGGCACATTCTGGAAAATCAAACCTATGTGGGCGATACCATCAACAATAAAAGTACACAGAAGTTATTCGCAGGACAGGACAGGCGCGACCTTCCCAAAGAGCAGTGGTATGTGGCAAAGAACACACATCCAGCTATCATCGCAAGGGATGATTTTGAAAAGGTGCAAAAAATCTTGAACAAGAATCGAGTAGTATTCCAGACGGTAAGAGCAAAGTCGGAGCAGATTCGGGCAGAATATCAGAATGACCTTGCAGGAATGGTGTTTTGCGCAGACTGCGGCAGACAGATGGAGTTTGAACGACTGCCGCATGGAGCGGAGGAAAGTAAAAAGGTCTGCTATTACATCTGCAAGGCAAGGCAGGCCGACGATAAGTGCATCGGCCACCAGATTCCAGAAAAACTGCTGAAAGCCCTGATAATGGATCAGCTGCATTTGTTCATTGTCCAGCTGAGCGATAAACGGAAGGTGCTGGAAGAATTGCAGAAAATCGAGGATGTGCAGAATCCCGTCTACCGTGCAAAGGGCGAAATTATGAGCCTGACCGATAAAGTTAGCCAGATGGCCAAGAAACGGGAACAGCTTTATGCGGACTATGTGGCTGGTGTGGTGGATTCCGAAGATTACCAACTGATTCGGGAAGATTATTCCAGACAATACGATGGCCTGCGAGCTGCGCTGCAGGAAGCAGAGAACAAAAAAACGGAAGTGGAACGACAAATCGAAGAATACATGAATATGACTTCTCATTTGGAAGAACATCTGGACAACTTTGAATTTGACATTCAGTTGGTAAAATCCCTTGTGCAGAAAATCGAAGTGAGTGCAGACAAGCGGATTCGGATTGTTTTTGGATTTCAGGATGTGTTTACAGAACTTGGAAAGGAGAGTGCAGAAACATGATTGCAGCGTATCAGCGTATTTCAAGGGCTGATGGCGATCTGGGCAAAGATGGCAAAGATAAGAGCAACAGCATTGAAAACCAGAAAGAACTGATCCTGCGGTATATCTCCTGCAAAGAAAGCCTGCAAAATGTGCCTGTGATGGATTTTGTAGATGACGGCTACACAGGCAGCAATTTTGATAGACCTGGATTCCAGCAGATGATGGATGGTGTTCGCAATGGCAAGATTGATACCATCATCGTGAAAGACCTTTCCCGGTTTGGCCGTGATTATATCGGCGTGGGGGAGTACATGGAGCAGATTTTTCCTCTGCTGGGTGTCCGGCTCATTGCCATCAATGATAACTATGACAGCAATAATTATAAAGGTACAACGCTGGGCATGGATGTAATTGTCAGTAATCTGGTAAATACCATGTACTGCCGGGATGCAGGAAAGAAACTGCGGACTGCCAATCAGGTCAAGTGGCGTAAAGGCATCACAACGGCATCTGCTGCACCGTTCGGCTATCAGTTCGACCCGGACAAAAAGGGCGCATTTATCATCGACCCGCCAGCAGCAAAAATCGTGCGGCGTATTTTCGACCTTGCGATTCTGGGGCTGGGAACAAGAGATATAGCGATGATGCTGAATGATGAAAGTGTTCCTGTCCCGAGCGTATATAACAAAGAAAATAAGGCGTATGGCAAGGAAACGACCTATACCATAGCTCCTGTGATCTTATGGGATAGTTCTCGCGTTTGGAAAATCCTCACGGCGTATGTGTACACCGGGGCGATGGTTTTGGGCAAAACCAAAACACTGATTTCCGGCAAAAGCATTATCCGAACGGTTCCCAAAGGGCAGCGGTACATTACAGAGGGAACCCATGAAGCAATCGTAAGTCGTGAAGAATTTGAAAAAGCGCAGCTTGTCATAAAGAGCAACAGCCATAAAGTGCTGATGGGCGGCGTGGACTTCCCGCTAAAAGGAAAAGTCCGCTGCGGAAATTGCAGGCGAGTGATGGCGCACAATTTTAAACAGGTTGTGCCGACATTCTGGTGCAGAGAGGGCTTGGAACTGGTTGGGCAGACCCAATGCACATCTGAGATATTTCAGGTCAGTGATATTGAAAGTGCCGTCTTTCAGGCACTGAAAAGGGAACTCTCTCTGCTGGATTCCCTTTATGGTGATATTCAAAAGGAAGAGCAGGATTTGAAAGAGGCCCACAAAAAGGCAAACCGCCGCAAAACTCTGATGGAACAGGAACTTAAAAACCTGAAAGGTGAGAAGATGCGGATGTATGAAGAATATGCAGCTGGAACACTCCCACTGGATACCTACAAGCAGAAAAAACAGGAATGTGATAGACGAATTTCAGAGGTGCAAGAGCAAATTGAACAATCCAAAGCGGAAGAATCTGTCCAGAGCGTTGTTCCAGGAACCATGCGCGCAGCGGCAGAGCAGGCAGAAAATTTCCTGAACGGTACAAGACTCACAGCAGGTATGGTGTCAGCTTTTATTGAAAACGTCTTTGTATATGGTGATGGGCGCATTGTGGTACGGTTCAAATATGAGCAGAGCATCCAGGACGCTGCGAGAGCATTGCACAAGAGCTGATTTTCAAAAAAGGCTGAGTTGCCCATGTTGTAACATCAAAGAGTGTGTTATAATATGGGCAACAGACCAGCCAGAAAGAGGACATTATGAAAGCGATTCGATGGCTGCTAAAACTGATGATGGTGATGATGACCCTGCCGCTGATCCTTGCGGTGTGGCTGGCAAAGTGGTTTGTGGTATTTCTGCATCACTGTTCTGCATGGATTTTCTATCTGCTGGGCAGTGTGCTATTGGCGACGGCGGTGCTTTCGTACCTCCTGCAGCAGTCGCAGGGGATGGAAGCACTTCAAATGCTGGTCGGTGGATTCGTGATTTTTATGATACCACAGGTGGTCGGCGTCGTGGTGGTACTTCTGGAACTGGCGGCAGTAATGCTTCGGCAGGCATGGTACATATAAAATAGGGAGGCGTACAGATAGTGAAATTAGCGGCGATTCATCATGTGGCGATTATCGTTTCTGACTATGAAAAAGCACGAGAGTTTTATGTGAACAAATTGGGCTTTGCAGTTGTGAGAGAAAATTTCCGTAAGAATCGGAACGACTGGAAACTGGATTTGCGTGTCGGTGATGGAGCCGATGCGATTGAATTGGAGATTTTTGCAGAGCCGAATCCGCCCGAACGTGTGAACAGGCCGGAAGCCTGCGGTCTGCGGCATTTGGCGTTCCGGGTGGAGGATGTGGAAGCTACCGTGGAAGAACTTGCACAGATGGGAATTGAATGTGAACCGATTCGATTGGACAGCTACACTAAAAAGAAAATGACCTTTTTCTTTGACCCGGATGGCCTGCCCTTGGAACTGCACGAATAATTACATGGATAATAACAAAGAAGGATGGTGAATAAATTGGCAAGATGGGAACGAGAAGGTATTCCACATAAAGGATGGAAAGAAATAGGAATAGAAGATTTGGGTGAGGATTTAGAGTCCGGGGATGACGTAGAATACGAACAGTGTGAAATGTGTGGACAAGAGAAGATTCGCTATGTTCACATTTTGCAACATCCTAATTTTAATGGTGAACTGCGTGTGGGATGCGTATGTGCAGAACGCATGACTGACGACTATATCAACCCTCAAAAGACTGAGCGAGAACTGAAAAATCGCCTGAATCGCAAGAAAAATTTCATGCGAAGGGAATGGCAGGAACGTAATCAAGGAAAATATGTGCTACGATATAAGGGCGAAAATATAACGATTATGAAAAGTAAGTTTGGAGCAGGCTGGGGTGTTCTTTATGGAGGACAAAGCGTGTTTCGATATAATAATCGTAGAATTGATGATTTCCATACAGCTCGGCTGATTGCATTTGATCTTTTTGATGAGCAACATGAATCCAGAGGAGAGGTTCAGCCATATTGGGATGGTATGCGGTGGCTTTATTACTAAAGCTGTACGATGATGGACAAGTAGACCAAAAGCAACACCCATCTAGGGGATAGGATTCGTGAATCTTCTCGGCTAGGCGGGTGTTTCATTCCGCAGGAATGGGAGGGTTAGATGTTGAGCGTTTCTACCCATGCAGATAAATCGGCTTTGCTGGAATAGGAGTTGAACACCTTACCATGCAGCAACTTTGCACCGGGGCAGCTCGGCGCAAGTTTCTCATTGGTCTTACCCATGCCGCTGCCGCCGAAGGTAGCAAAGGGTATGATGGTCTTACCTTTTAAGTTGTAGCTCTCTAAAAATGTATTGATGATGGTCGGAGCAACATACCACCAGATAGGGAATGAACCTGTTATAATACTGCGAATGAGATTATTGCTATTTTTTCAGAACTGGTACACAAAAAAATAAATGTGTGATTATGGTCACACATAGTAAGGAGCTGGCACAGAAAGCGGATGTCATTCTGACTTTGAGGAAAGGAACAATCATGGCCACTGAGGATATCGTATTAGATGAAAAGATTCGAGAAGGACTTATGGAGGTGGCTGAAAGATTTTTACCACCAGATGATCTAAAGAATAAAATAATGAACAAAATTAAACAATAAAAAACTAAATTTATATCACAACGTATTTGTATAGCACCACATAAGTGTAGGAGACAAACATGTTTTATTTTCTGCACTTATTTTGTATATAAAAAAATAGATTAAAGTTAGGGCTTTTGATATATACATCTAAAATAGTCACTTTGTGTTTATTCTTTTATTGGTTTTTGGGCAAAAATTACGAGTAAACTCCGAGAAAGTGAGGAACGGAATGATGAAATCTGAAAGAGAGAATGCAATTATACAAATGTTAAATGGTACTTGATAAAAGAGTGAAAAAATGTAAAATAGTAAAACATAGAAATCTGAGAGGAGGATACAGATATTATGATGGATCAGCAATGTATTGATTCAATTATTAATGTTATTTCAAAGTCCAATATGGCAGATTTAGATTTTCTCAATACTGAAATAAGACCGATAACATGTGAGATAGATGAAGACGGCAAGGAAAAACATACAGTTCATATGTCTTTATATGATTATATGTACAGCAAAGTAGAATTGTCAGAAGCATGGGTTGCTGGAAATCTTCTTCTTTTTACTGTGTTTGATGGATATTTGGAAAATAAATATCATCTTACGGAAGGAGCGTCTTTTAGAGAGCATTATGATAATTTGCCTGATAATACATCTATAGAGATAATTGAAAAAAGCTGCTATAGGATATTTAAAATTATTAGGAATGGAATTCAGCATAATTTAAGCAATGTGAATTATAATGATGGCAGCTATAATATAAGTTATTGCCATAGAAATACATCTTATGCATTACAGATAAGTAAAAATGGTGTTAGATACCTATATACTTTGATTATGAATATTATCAAAGGACAAATTGGGGGTATGTACGGAAAATATCGGACATCTGGGCATTATGATGGAATTATGTACACGCTATACACAGACATGCTAAAAGAAATAACACCGATATCTGATGATATAGGAACAAGTCCATCAGCTATTCCAAATGGATTGAAATTGAGGGCTTTTGTTAGATATCCTGTTGAAAATCCTACAATTCTTGCAGAAGATGCTACATTTATAACATTCCATCATATAGAAAATAATGGGACGGATGATATAAGTTGCAATCAATATAATTATTCAACAGATTACATCTATAAAGATTATCTTCTACCGCAGGAAATAGGGATTATAACGAAGGGCAAGGGGGATTCCGTTCAAGAAAGGATGAAAAGTGCAACAATAAGGTTTGAGAAAAGCTGTATAGAAGATAAATGGAAATTAAAATTATGATATAGTATTTTATGGGAGGATGAATGTAGATACGTTTATCCTCTTGTCTTTTCAAGGGACATTATGTAATAGGTATAAACTTGGAACATGCCTTAGGGGCATAGCAAAGAAATTGAAACAGGCATTAGACATAAGCAGAAGACAGAAGTAAAATGAGTTTAAAATAAGGAAAAAGCCTTAGGTAGTCATAACCTTAGGGTTATTACTGCATAACAATTTGTGCAATTCCCTGTTGTGGGAGTTAAGGATATAATGAAAGCGAAAAAAGAAATTTTTTTTTTAGTCCATACTTGACAGAAGAATAGCCGACAAAGATGGTGTCATACTCGGCTATGTTATCACGTTTGGCGGCAATAGCAGGGCGAGAGGCCGGGTCGCTCATTTCGATGGTACTGCGAACCTTCTTGTCCATCCAATTCAGATCGGCCTTGGTGTATGAAACTTTCAGCTGAATCTCAAAAATGTCTGCACCGATGGCATCCGCCAGATTTTCGGCAACTTTTGCGGTGACACCGCTGGCAAAAAAGTAGGTGACAAGTCTTTTGCTCATAGCAATGCACTCCCTCTTGATAATTTTGTATAGGGTAAGTATAGCACGGCAGGGGAGCAGCATCAAGCGGTTGCCCATGTTATAACATCAACGACAATGTTATATTATGGACAACTGTTCGTAAAAATTTAAGGATTATGAAGGAGTTGTACAGCTTGATATGAGGAGCGATTTATGGTAAGATGAAAGTACAATAAGAGCTTATACGCTCTTGTTGAATCTACTGCGAGGAAGTGAATGCCGATGGAAAAGCAGAACACGGTAGAAAATCAGCTTGCCCACACGATAACTCAGACGGAGTTTGATTCGGACTATGATAAGACTGCCAAAAAGCTGCTGGCGAACAAGCAGATCCTGGCGCAGATTATGAAGGGCTGCGTAGATGAATACAGTGAATGCTCCGTAGACGAAATTGCTGAAAAGTATATCGAGGGAACTCCAGAGGTTGGCACGGTTGGTGTTCACGTTGATGATACAAATAGACTTCCGAAGGCTCCCGAAATAATAACTGGAAGCAATAATGAGGATTCTACGCTGACGGAGGGAACGGTGCGTTATGATGTTCGCTTTGATGCGATTGCTCCGGCCACAGCGAATGATGCAGCACAGCAGGATGTGATTCGTCTTATTATCAACGTGGAAGCACAGACTGCATTCAATCCGGGATATCCGCTGACAAAACGTGCAATCTATTATTGCAGCAGAATGATCTCTGCACAGCATGGGCCGATATTCAAAAAATCGGAGTATGGAAAAATCCGAAAAGTGTATTCTATATGGGTTTGTACAAAACCATCTGATGAATTTCAGAATACGCTTACGAGATATTCGATTCGGCCAGAACGGTTGATTGGAAACGCTACTGAGAAATCAGAGAATTATGATCTGATGAGTGTGGTAACGATCTGTCTCGGAAAACCTGATGCAGAAAACTATACGGGTATTTTGAAGTTTCTGGATGTGTTGCTTTCTTCGTCAAGAGCAGCTACGGAGAAAAAGAAAATTCTCGAAGAAGAGTTTGGCGTTGCAATGAGCGAAGAACTGGAAAGAGAGGTGCTTATTATGTGCAATCTTAGTCAAGGTGTTAAGGCCGAGGGAAGAGAAGAAGGCCGGAGAGAGGGCATTAGTATTGGTGAGATAGGGATGCTTGTGCAACTCGTCCGAGAGGGAGACTTGAAGCCAGAGCGCGCTGCAGAAAAAGCCAATATGACAGTCGAACAGTTTAAGAAGGTAATGGAAAACACCCCGTTGCAGGCTGTATAAAACGTAGAGATAAAAAGCCCCACAAAACTCAATTTGGTTCAAAAGTGATTGAGTTCTTGTGGGGCTTATATATAACTGGATAAAAATAATATCGAGGAGCATGGAATGAATAACAGTCAGGAAATTATTTTGGCTCAAATAAGCGCAATATATGATAAACCACCATTTGTGAAAGTGAAAACGGGTCAAATGGAAATGATTTTGAAGTGTGTTGGATTGGGAAAATACTATGATGAGTATGCAAAATATCTTGAACCATACTGGTATAATCGGGGATTTCAAAATGATATTGAGTCATATAGAATTTTTGTTGGTTTGAATTCGATATTCGAGGATTTGTTAAATGCGCATAAAGGTGAAGAAATTATTTCGTTGCTAACGGAGTTGGGTAATCACATTCAAGGAAATATTTTGTGTGATGGTGGAGATTTTGTCAATGATTTTAACAGGCTGTGCCAGTTATATAATTTGATGGGCTTGCAGATAGTTTCGACAGAAATTGATGAATATTCTTCTAAGTTTGAGGTTAAGCCATATTTGAACGAAGGAAATCATATTATTCAATCTTTTGGAATGGAGCAGTGGTTAAAAAACAAATATCAGGATGTATATGCTTCCTATGAGAGTGCATTAAATTCATTTGAACGTGGTGACATGGGAGCTGCAATTGAATCATGTAGAACAGCATTGACAGGGATATTTTCTAAATATAAAGGAGTGCCTTTTCAAAATGCAAGATGGATGCTTGGAATGGCAACAATAACTGGGGATTTTACAGGAACACAGCCTGCAGATGCTTCCGAGATGACTCCAATAAAAAATGCGATTGAGGCAATGGGAAAAAGAGACATAGCAGATTTTTTTGATGAAAATTTAGAGGGATCTTATAAAAAAACAAAGGCTATCTACAGTATATATTCTATGTTGTCAGATTACGGAACACATCGATTAGAGGGAACGGTAGAAGTGGCCAGGAACGAAGACGCACTAATGATGATTAGAATGACCACAGACATTCTTGTTTGGATTTACCAAAAGCATGGCATGAATGAATAACTTTATTGTAGCGTGTTAAAGTGGTTATGAATACACTGCTGGATATTCCAAAGGGCGCGGAGGTGATTGATGTGTGCAAAGCTGTTGAGGAAATGATGAACGAAAGCGAAGAACGAGGCGAACTCAGGATGCTCATGCAGTTTGTTCGAGATGGAGATTTGAAGCTGGAACGTGCTGCTGAAAAAGCAAAAATGACTGTCGAACAGTTTGAAAAGGTAATGGAGAATACTCCTTTGCAGGCGGTATAAGATAAACAGAATATAGAAAACAGATAAGCCCTACAAGGCTCAAATTGGTTCAAAACCGATTGAAAGTCTTGTGGGGCTTATTTTTTGCGTTTTTTCAAATTTATTTGTGAAAAAAGTTGTCCAAGACTTGACATCGGGCGGCGTTGACTGGCAGCGCGAGAAGTGGCAGTCAGGGTTTGGCTCCAAATTTATCCGTCAGGGCGAAAAAAATGCCGTGAAATACGCGGACGAGATTATTGTTCTAAGCAAGGGCGTGCAGGACTATTTCAAGGAAACTTATGGCAGAGAAACACACTTTATCCCTAATGGCGTGAATAGGCCGCAGATTCGGAAAGCAAATCTGATTACGGAGAAGTTCGGGCTGAAAAAAGACTCCTACATATTGTTCCTTGGGCGTTTGGTGCCAGAAAAGGGGATTCGATATCTGGTTGAGGCCTTCAAGAATGTCAAGACGGATAAAAAGCTGGTTATCGCAGGCGGCTCCAGTGATACGGATTCCTTTATGGAGGAATTGAAAGAACTGGCAAAGGGTGACGATCGGATTCTCTTTACCGGGTTTGTACAGGGAGCAATGCTGGATGAACTATACAGCAATGCTTACATTTACACGCTGCCGTCCGATCTGGAAGGAATGCCGCTAAGTCTACTGGAAGCAATGAGCTACGGCAACTGCTGTTTGGTTTCGGATATTCCGGAGTGCGCAGAGGTTGTGGAAGATAAGGCGCTGATTTTCAAAAGGGCTGATGTGCAGGATCTGCAAGAAAAGCTGCAGGATGCCTGTGACCATCCTGAAAAGGTGGATGTACACAAAAAGCAGGCGGCTGATTTCATCTGCAAAAAGTACAACTGGGATGAAATCACGAAAGAAACCATGAAGCTGTACAGGAGAAAATAATAGATGAGAGTATTGATAATAAATAAGTTTTTGTATCCCAACGGTGGATCAGAGACGTACATATTTAAGCTGGGTGAGGCGCTGAAGCAGCACGGACACGAAGTTCAGTACTTCGGTATGGAGCATGAAGGTCGCTGCGTGGACAATCGGGTCAATGCTTATACATCTGATATGGACTTCCACGGCGGCAGCAAACTGAGCAAGCTGACCTACCCGATCAAGACAATCTACAGCAAGGAAGCAAGAGTGCAGTTGAGAAAAGTTCTGGACGACTTCAAACCGAATGTCTGTCACCTGAACAACTTTAACTACCAGCTGACACCTTCCATCATTTTGGAAATCGTGAAGTGGCGTAAGGAGACCGGAAGGGATTGTAAGATCATCTTCACGGCACATGACTACCAGTTGGTCTGCCCGAACCATCAATTAAAGAACCCTATCACACATGAGAACTGTGAAAAGTGCCTCGGTGGTCATTTCATGAATTGCGTAAAGGGAAAATGTGTTCACGGCTCTACAGCAAAATCTATCGTTGGCATGATGGAGGCGGAGTTCTGGAAATGGAACGGAGCATACAAGTACATTGACAAAATTATTTGCTGCTCGGAGTTCCTGAAAACCAAGATGGACACCAATCCGCTGTTTGCAACTAAGACAATTGCAATGCACAACTTTGTGGAGAAGGTAGAGCCTAAGGTCGTTGAAAAGAAAGATTACGTCCTCTACTTCGGCCGCTTCTCTGAGGAGAAGGGAATCAACACTCTTGCTGAGACCTGCAATCTGCTACCAGATACTCAGTTTATTTTTGCTGGTTCTGGTCCGTTGGAAGACAAGGTCAACCAGCTGAAAAATGTTAAGAATGTTGGTTTCCAGACTGGCGATGCACTCGACAAACTGATTCGGGAAGCAAAGTTCTCTATTTGTCCTTCGGAAGTCTATGAAAATTGCCCGTTCTCTGTTATGGAAAGTCAACAGCGCGGAACTCCTGTCATTGGCGCAAATATCGGTGGCATTCCTGAATTAATCACAGATGGTGTGGACGGACGCTTGTTCACAAGTCAGGATTCCAAGCAACTGGCATCTATTATCAAGGAGCTTTGGAATAATCCGGAAGAGACTGATAAGTACGCAAAGGCGTGCCTTAAGCTTGAACGAGATGATCTTGAAGCTTACTATAACAAGCTTATCCCGATTTATCTGGGGGGGGGTAACCCTTTGTAAGCATCAGCGGATGGATTATGTGCTGTATTTTGGCCGATTCTCTGAGGAAAAGGGCATCGGCACACTTATCAAGGTCTGCAAGGAGCTGCCGGATGTGCAGTTTATCTTCGCCGGCACCGGTCCTTTGGAAGAGACAGTAAATGGTATTAAGAACATCAAAAACGTCGGCTTCCAGAAAGGTGAAGCACTGGAAAAGCTTATCTGTGAGGCACGATTCTCCATTTATCCGTCCGAGTGGTATGAGAACTGCCCGTTCTCCGTGATGGAATCCCAGATGTATGGCACACCGGTGCTGGGTGCTGATATCGGCGGCATCCCGGAACTGATCCGGGTTGGCAAGACCGGCGAGCTGTTTGAAAGCGGTAACACCAAAGACCTGAAGAAGAAGGTCGAGAAGCTCTGGGGCGATAAGAAGCTGCGCGAAGAATACAGTGCGAACTGTAAGGACATCAGCTTCGATACTATCGATGAGTATTACGAGAAAATTATGAAGGTTTATAGAGGTGAAGCATGATTTATGTTTTATATGATAAACCCAAGAAATTGGAAGATATGTCGTTTTTGACTGCGGCATTTGAAAAAGAGTACAAGGAAATTTATCCTGAGTGGCGTTGCACTTCTATTAAGCAAATGCTCTCAGTATGCAATACAGCCGTAAAACATACAAAAGCAGGGGATATCATCGTATGTTGGTATGATTTTATGGGAGTACTGTGTTGGTGGCTGAGTAAGTTGACCAACAAGAAAATTAAGGTTGTAGCAATCAATATTTTGCTGAAAGATAAAAATACAACGAAAAACAAGGTGGCAAAATATCTTTATAAAAAGGCATTGTGTTCGAATTCTTTTGCGACAACGGTTACGACTGTGGAGTATGGCCACTATATTAATGAGCTCTTGAATACAAAAGCAGATTTTACGCTGTTGCATGATGTCTATCATCAAAATTATACGTTGAATAAGTCGGTAGAAACCAAGGCAAATACGGTTTTTTGTGGTGGCAGAAATGGTCGAGATTGGAAACTGTTATTTGAAGTAGCGAAAAGGCTTCCAAATGTGACGTTTAATTGTGTTATGCCAAGTGCCCTAAAAGAACAGTTTTTGGATGTTATGGGGGGTAATGTCTGCGTTAAAACAGATATCCCGGAAAGCAAATTTATGGAGTTTCTGTGCGAGTCACAACTTATTGCTATGCCGTTGGACACAGAAGCACCGGCAGGCTTGACTGTGTATTTTCAGGCGGCCGCAAATAATAAAATGATTATAACATCCGATACAGTTACGACAGAAGGATATTTGTCAGATGGATGCGGAGCCCTATGTAAGAATACAGTAGAGGATTGGGTGGACAAAATTCAGTATTATCTTCTGCATACAAACGATGCAGATGTTTGTGCAGCAAAGTTTAAGAAGTTTCTTGAGAGTGGGTGCTCCGAGGAGAAATATGCAGAGATATTGTGGGGAATGCTTGCGGAATGAAAGAGAGATATGAGGGAATAGATGGCTTGAAAGCCTATGCCATTATTGGCATCGCACTGATGCACATTCTTTCGAATGGCAATTTTGGCTTAACCGGATTTGCGTTCCAGAAGTTGATACCATCCCTTACGAACCTTGTGTTCCTTTTTATGATGGTCAGCGGCTTTGGTATGTGCTGTGGCTATTACCAGAAATTCAAGGAACAGAAAATCAGTGTAGGAGAGTTTTACATCAAAAGATACAGCAAAATTTGGCCGTACTTCGCATTGCTTTGTGCGCTGGACTTTGTAATGTCGCCAAGTAGAAGTGCGCTGTATGAGGTTTTCGCAAATCTGACACTATGTCAGGGACTTCTGCCGAATATGAATATATCGGTTATTGGTGTGAGCTGGACGTTGGCAGTGATTTTTGTGTTTTATCTGCTGTTTCCATTTTTCTGTTTTCTGCTGGAAAATAAGAAACGTGCATGGTTGGCATTTATCTGCGCCGTAATCTACAACTTCGTATGCAGTACATATTTCTTTGATGAAAGCCACATTGCAGATAGAGTGACAGTAAATTTCAGCGCAAGGACAAACATTCTGTACTGTGCAGTCTATTTTATCGCTGGAGGTTTGATTTACCTTTATCGAAAAGAACTGGCCGAGTTCGCATCGAAGTACAAAATCATCGCCGGAGCGGTCCTGCTGATTGCCACGGTTGCTTATTTTGCAATAGGTGGTTCTACGCTCACGATGCTGTTCTTCTGTGTGACAGCATTGGTCTATACCCTCGGATGCAATCGGGGGGGGGACTGGTCAATCCGGTTGCCAAGTTCCTCGGTGGTATCAGCTTCGAGATTTACTTGTGCCACATGGTAATTTATCGTGCGCTTGAAAAGTTACACCTTGTTCATTTGTTTGAAAGTGGTCTGCTGGCATATATCTTCACAGCGATTGCAGTTGTCTGCGGTTCAGTTGTGTTCTCGGTGTGTGCTAAGTGGTTCTTAAATAAAATCGAAAGATTCTTAAAAGAGAGAGTAAACAATAGGAGAGTTAATCATGTCTGAAGAAAAAAAGTTAAATGGTACGGTTATCGTCACTTACCGCTGCAACGCTCGTTGCTCTATGTGTAACCGTTATAAGGCACCTTCCAAGCCGGAAGAGGAAATCAGCATCGAAACCATCAAGAAGCTGCCGAAGATGTACTTCACCAATATCACCGGCGGCGAGCCGTTCATCCGTACCGACCTGAAGGATATCGTGCGTGAACTGTACAAGAAGTCTGACCGTATCGTTATTTCCACGAATGGTTTCTTCACAGACCGTATCGTTGACCTGTGCAAGGAGTTCCCGCAGATCGGTATCCGTATCTCTATCGAGGGTTTGGAGCAGACCAACAACGAAATTCGTGGTCTGCAGAACGGCTACCAGCGTGGTTACGGTACGCTGAAGAAGCTGCGTGAGATGGGCATGAAGGATGTCGGCTTTGGTATGACCGTTCAGGATAAGAACGCACCTGACTTGGTTCCGCTGTACAAGATTTCCGATGAGATGGGCATGGAGTTTGCAACTGCTTCTCTGCATAACAGCTTCTACTTCGTTGAGGCTAAGAATATCATCCATGACCGTCCTATGGTCGCAAAGAACTTCGAGAATCTGGTCAATGAACTGCTCCGCAGCAACAGCCCGAAGAAGTGGTTCCGTGCATATTTTAACCACGGTCTGATCAACTACATCTACGGCCAGAAGCGTCTGCTGCCTTGCGACATGAGCTTCGATACCTTCTTCATCGATCCGTATGGCGATGTCATGCCTTGCAATGGTACCAAGGATAAAGAGGTCATGGGCAACCTGAACAAGCAGACTTGGGATGAGCTGTGGAACAGCCCGGAGGCTGAGAAAGTTCGTGCAAAGGTTCGTTGCTGCGACCGTGACTGCTGGATGATCGGCAGCGTAAGTCCTGCAATGCACAAGTACATCTGGAAACCTGCTACCTGGGTTCTGGTACACAAGTTCAAGGCACTGTTCACCAAGCATCCGTACAGCATGTATGAGCTGAAGATTTGCCGTGATTATCGTGATGGTAAAGTTACTAAAGAGGATTTGGATAAGCGTAGCACTTGCGATATGAACTGCGTGATCAACAACGGTCTGAGTGAGGCAAGTAAAGAGCAGTTGAAGCATAAAACCGGCGAGGAAATCGTGGATGCTGATATCGCAGCACAGCAGATGGAGACGAAGTAATGGTAAAGGCAGCAGTAAAATCTTTCATTGGAAAAGTCCAGGCGAAGCGGTTTCAGGTGCAGGTAGGAAAAAATGTTTACATTGGAAAGCATTGCGCCTTAAAAGGGAAAAGCAATATTGTCTTGGAAGATGGTGTGACAGTACGCCCCTATACCCAAATCTGGTCGGGGGGTACGGTAAGAATCGGCAATGGATCTGAAATCGGCGAGAGGTGCAGGATTTCTATTGCCAACTATCTGGAAATTGGGAAAAAAGTTCTCCTTTCGCCCAATGTGTACATAACCGATTGTGATCATGAGTATCGCAATATAGATGTTCCTGTGATTGATCAAGGAATTGTACAAAGAGGTCAGAAAGTATCCATTGGAGAAGGTTCTTACATTGGAATCAATACAGTGATAGTAGGCAATGTGAAGATAGGAAAGCATTGCGTGATTGGGGCTAATTCGATTGTTAATAAAGATATTCCGGATTTCTGCGTGGCCGTTGGATGTCCTGCAAAAATAATAAAAAGCTATAATGAAAATGGATGGTGCAGGTTTAAGGAATCCTGATATATAAAAGCTAGTAGGTATCTGCCTGTCTATTGGAAACAGGAGAATTAAATGAACAAAGAATATATTAAAGAATTTGGAGTTAGAATCTTTGCAATAGCAGGTTTTACCAGAGTTTTACGAAAATTAAAACTGAATCATGCAGTAAAATCCTATGAGAGATTTAAATATGATTCTATAATTCGTTGGTTGGATAAACGATATGGAGAAGAAGCAGATAAAGCAATCGCGGGATACACAAGCCACTGCAAAATTCAAGAGGATTCCCCAATATGGATTTTTTGGTGGCAAGGAAAAAAAACTATGCCGCCAGTTGTCAGAAGCTGCTATAAGAGTGTTCTAAAAAATGCTGAAAAGCACCCTGTGATATTGATTACAGAGAATAATATCACGGAATATGTGGATATTCCGCAGTATATCTATGAAAAAATAAGAGAAAAGAAAATGACGCTGACTCATTTTTCTGATATCTTGCGGGAAAACCTTTTATATAAGCACGGTGGCATTTGGATGGATGCTACTATCTATATGACAGCACCATTTTCAAAAGAAATGTACGAATATGAATATTATTCTATAAAAGGTGCATTTGAAGAATGGGAGTGGACGGGTTTCTTTCAGGCAGCAGGAAAAGGAAGCGTATTTGCAAAGGCGGTAAGTCATTTATTCAACTGTTATTGGAAAGAACATGATTGTTTGATTAGCTATCTGTTGATTGACTGTTTCCTGGCGGTAGCGCGGAAACACAGTCCTGCTATTGATCAGATGATTAAGGATTTACCACAAAAGGATGCTAGTATTTTTTTGTTGAATGATCAATATTTAGATAAAACATATGATGTAGATGAGATGGAAGCACTAAGTAACAAGACTAATCTACATAAACTATCATATAAATATAAACATGATTCTGCTGTTGGTGAAAAACTAACATTTTGGGGAGCACTATTGAATGAAAGTTAAATTATACAAAAAGACAAAAAAAGAGTTTTTTGTAGAAATTATATACATATTACTAATTTTTCAAATCGCATTGCAGAGTAGTTCAAACTACATTGTGTCAAAGGTGTTTAATTATGTGGATGATGTGATTGCACTATGTTGCCTTGTATATATTGCTCTGTGTTTTCTTTCTAAAAGAAGAGTAAGTGTAGATGATAGAAAGATTTTAATAATGTATATATTGTTTGCAATAGTTGGTATCGCTGGATCGGTAGTAACAAAGATACAATCTCCGCTAACATGTGTATCAGATTTATTTACATGCTCAAAATTTATACTAGGATATCTTGCAACTAGGCTGTATTTTAAAGGGTGTAACCCTAATCTATTAAAAAGATCAGTGTCAACAATTACAAAGTTGTTAGTGGTGATTTTTTTTGTGTTGGCTATTCATGATGAATTTATGACTCCCTTTTTTGGAATATTTGATAATCGCCTGTTTGGAAAATCGATAGAATTATTTTATCCACATCCGACCTACTTGGCGGCGGCGTGCATCGTTTTCTTACTTGTTTTGGCAACAACTAATGGTCCGGAAAACAATATTATTTACATGGTAATGGCTTCGACAATAGTTGTCTTTACATTTAGAGCAAAGGCTATTTCGTTCGTTGCAGTTTTTTGGGGCCTATACTTGATGGTTGATGTATGGAAAATTAAAAATAAAATTATTTATGTTACAGTATCAGCAATATTGGCTGGATACCTTGCTTATGACCAATTCATCATATATTTCATGAGTAAAACTTGGTCAGCAAGGGCGGTGCTTTTTACAGATGCGATTACAGTAGCAAAGAGATATTTCCCAATTGGAGCGGGCTTTGCATCGTTTGGAACAAATATGTCAGTAGTGTCATATTCGCCGCTTTATTATGCGTTTGGATACAATAATATTGAGGGTATGTCTAAATCAACGGCAGCATATTTGAATGATGGGTTTTGGCAAGCATGCATTGCTCAATTTGGAGCATTAGGAGTAGTTCTATTTGTTTTTTTGATATATCTTTTTATGAAAAAAACATGGAGCTATAAAATTCAGAATGTTGGAGCAACAAGATATTTTTCATTAATAGCATTAAATATCTATTTAGTAATTGCATCAATTGGTGAGCTGGCATATTTTGCACCGTATGCGTTATTGTATTTTGCTGTTTTGGGTATTGTGTTTGATGAAAATGATGAGATGATATCTAGAGTTGGGGAGGATATATAAAGATGATATATGTGATAACACACAAGGAATTTGACGATAAGAGCTTTTGCAAGGATGGATATCAAGTACTTCATGTTGGAACTAACACAAACATGAAAAACTATTACCTTCGGGATGATGTGTCTGATAACATTGCAGAGAAAAACCCTCATTTCTGCGAATTAACAGGAATGTATTGGATTTGGAAAAATGGGAAGGAAACGGCTGATGAAATAGTAGGGCTGGTTCATTATAGACGTGGCTTTACAAGTAAGCGGGAAAACCGTGCTTACAGTTTTGGCGGAAAGATTCCTCAGAATATAGAGGCTTCCCAAGCAAAAGAACTATTAAAAGATTGCGATATGATTGTTCCCATACCGGAAAAGGGATTCAAGACTGTGTATCAGACCTATGCTAAAATGCATCATGGCGAAGATTTGGAACTGACACGAGAAGCTATCTCGGAAGTATGCCCGGAATATCTGCCGGATTTTGATAAGGCAATGAATGAACATTTCTATTTTAATGGAAATATGTTTATTACACGAAAAAAAGAATTTGATGCTTACGCCAGTTGGCTGTTTTCGGTGTACGCCAGACTGGAAGAAAAAATAGATTTGAATAAGTATGAGGATACTTATCAAGCTAGAGTGTACGGGTTCATTTCGGAGCGGTTGCTGAATGTCTGGCTATTGCATAATCATGTGAATTATAAAGAACTGCCGATTTTTAATACAGAAATTAGAAGTCTGAACGGATTGACGAAGAACTTTGGAAGAATCAAGAAAATTTTCAATCATTGATATGTGAGAATGGAGGAGTCAAGGTGAAGTACGATTATCTGATAGTGGGATCTGGCTTGTATGGTGCTATATTTGCTCATGAAGCTAAGGCACATGGTAAAAAGGTGCTTGTTGTTGACAAGCGACCTAATATTGCGGGAAATATTTATACTGAGAATATTGAAGGGATCAATGTTCATAAGTATGGTGCTCATATCTTCCATACCAATAATAAAAAGGTTTGGAATTATATTACACAGTTTGCCGAGTTTAATCGCTTCACGAACTCCCCCGTGGCCAACTACAAGGGCGAACTGTACTCCTTGCCTTTCAACATGTACACGTTCAACAAGATGTGGGGCGTTGTAACGCCAGAGGAGGCGGCAGCCAAAATCGAGGAGCAACGCAAGGAAATTACCCACGAGCCGCAGAATCTTGAGGAACAGGCTATCTCTCTGGTAGGTCGTGATATCTATGAGAAGCTCATCAAAGGTTACACGGAAAAGCAGTGGGGGCGCGATTGCAAGGATCTGCCCGCTTTCATCATTAAGCGTCTGCCAGTGCGTCTGACCTTCGATAATAACTACTTCAACGCACTGTACCAGGGCATCCCCATCGGCGGATATACCAAATTGATTGCCAATCTGCTGGATGGCATCGAAGTCCGCCTGAATACAGACTATCTGAAACACAAATCCGAGCTGGACGCATTGGCAGACAAGGTGGTTTATACTGGCCCCATTGATGCCTACTTTGACTATAAGCTGGGCACACTGGAATACCGTTCTGTCCGGTTTGAGAATGAACTGCTGGACAAGCCAAGCTTCCAGGGTAACGCTGCCGTCAACTACACCGACCGCGAGACGCCGTGGACCCGTATCATCGAACACAAGTGGTTTGAGTTCGGCAAGGATGAAAATGGCAATGACCTGCCCAAGACTATCATCAGCCGTGAGTACAGTAGTGAATGGAAGCCCGGCGATGAGCCGTATTACCCGGTCAACGACGCAAAGAACAGCGCACTATACGCCGAATACAAAAAACTGGCTGATGCTGAACCGAAAGTCATCTTCGGCGGTCGTTTGGGAGAGTACAAGTATTACGACATGGATCAGGTGATTACCGCGGTACTGGAACGCTGCGAAAAAGAACTGTCTTAATGAGGAGAAAAGGATATGGCTTCTGGAGTAAAAGATTTATTAAAGAATTCTCCGGTATATACAGTACATAGATATTTAAAAACGTATAAAGATTACTCAAATAAATATGGAGTTGGTCTGAAAACGGCTTTTTCAGAAGCTAAGCCTGTTAAATATGATGTGCCATTGATACTGGAAAAAGCAAAGATCAACAACGTTGGAGTTGGAGATTTCTTCTATTCTATTGACCATTCGGTTGTTGTTAAAACAAAAGACATTATTGTTGATAACATGCCGGTTGATTATTCTTATGTTATTAACAAAAATTTAAATTTAGGAAACAGTGATATTGAAAATGCAATTAAGGCCTATGTAAAGAGAATTAATGATCCAAGAGTATCTTTGGAAAAACCGACCAATCTGAAATCGGCATTACAGGCTATACTTTTTTGGAACTCCCTTTTGTGGCAAACAGGACACACACTTGTAGGACTTGGTAGGTTAGATAAAGTCTTGGGAACATATGAAGTGCCAGATGATGCAGAAAGCCTTATTTGTGATTTTTTGAAGACATTACATAGTGAATATACTTTTAAGAGTGCTTCCTTAAAAGGTGATACAGGCCAGATTATCATTCTTGGTGGGTTAGATACTGAGAAAAATTATTTTTGTAATGACTATACAAAACTTTTCATTAAATGTTTGGAAAAGGTGCATCTTCCAGATCCCAAAATTTTGTTAAGGTGTAGTGCTGCAATGCCGACTGATTTGTTGGAATTGGCGATGGAATGTAATGCGACAGGGATTGGCAGCCCTCTCTTCTCTAATGACGATATTGTGATTCCTTATCTGATAGATTTTGGATACGATAAAAAAGATGCGTACAATTATGGAGTTTCCGCTTGCTGGGAACCGCTCTCTATTGGTAATTCTTTAGAGCAAAATAATCTGGCCAATATAGAATATGGAAAATATGTCCATGAGATGATCATGGATGAACATTTTGTACAGTGTGCTGATATAAAAGAAGTAGTTGCGCTGTATGTGGAAAAGCTAAAAGTAAACTGTCAGAATATTATTTCAGGACTTGATTCCATTCGATGGCAGAAGGATCCATTGCTGTCATATATGATGGGGCTGAGCAAGGATATATCTGAAGGTGGAGCAAAATACAATGACTATGGCATTCTGTCAATTGGAATGTCCGCAGCAGTGAATTCGCTTTTGAATATAAACAAATTTGTTTTTGAAGAAAAGAGATACTCACTTGAAAAAATCCAGAATATTATAAAAGAAAATTATAAAGAAGGAATAGAACTGTTTGCCAAAAACGAAAATGGATATGGAACAGATAGTTCAGAAGCGATTGAACTAACGAATTACTTGATAAAGCAAACAGAAAATAATTTTAAATCTTATAGAAATATGTTGGGAGGAAAAGTGAAATTCGGATTGAGTTCTCCCGGCTATTTGGATTTTGGAAAAAACTGTGGTGCGACTTTGGATGGAAGAAAAGCAGATGAACCGTTTCAGACACATATTTCGAGGGATAAGGGCGAACCACTTACAGAAATCATGAATTTTGAATCCAAACTACAGTTTTCTGGCGTAAGTTCCAATGCAAATGTACTGGATGTAATGGTCCCTGCCTCTTTAATAAAAGATAATATTTCTAAATTTGCAATTTACATGAAGGGTGGAATTAAGGAAGGAATCTTTCAGCTTCAAATGAATGTCCTTTCATATGCACAGCTTGTGGATGCAAAAGCACATCCAGAGAAATATCCGAATCTTATTGTTAGAGTTTGGGGCTTTAGTGCGTATTTCAATGACTTGCCGGAAGAATATAAAGATAACCTAATTAGAAGAGCAAAGGAAATGGAGAAGGTAGGTTAAATGGCACAGAAAAGTATAAAGAAAAATTATATTTGCAATCTAACCTATCAAATCCTTACTTTGATCACGCCGTTAATTACGACACCATATCTTTCCAGAGTCTTTGGCGCAGATGGAATTGGAACTTGTAGTTATATTGAATCGGTATCATCGTATTTTGTTTTGTTTGCCACGTTGGGTTTGACAACTTTTGGCCAGAGAGAAACTTCCTATGTACAAGATGATCGAAAAAAGAGATCAATCATCTTTTGGGAAACAAATATTATCGAACTTATTGCATCACTGCTTTGTATTGTTGCGTATGTGGCTTTTTCTTTCACACAGGCAAACAGAACTTTGTATTTGGTACTTGTCCTGAATCTGTTTTCCGTCATTGCAAATATCTCATGGCTTTTCCAGGGAATGGAAGAGTTCGGGAAGATAGTTCTGAGAAATATCATTTTTAAGGTTGTAAATATCATTTATATTTTTGCCTTTGTTAAAACAAAAGATGATATCATTATTTATCTGTTCGGAGTAGCTTTCTTTGGATTGATTAATAATCTCAGTTATTGGATCTCTGTGCCAAAGTATATCAATCGACCTATTTTAAATGAACTGCATCCGTCAAAACATATTAAGACGGTTATAGCCCTTTTTGTTCCAACGATTGCAATGCAGGTATACACTGTTCTAGACAAAACGATGATTGGCGTGATAACCCAAAATGCTTATGAAAATGGTTATTATGAGCAGGCGCTAAAGATTGCAAAATTGGTGCTGACTATTGTAACTTCGCTTGGAACTGTAATGATTCCGAGAATTGGATATCATTATAGTAAAGGAGATACGGAAACTGTAAAGGCATATATGTATCGCGCATATAAGTTTGTTTGGCTCTGTGGCATACCACTAACGTTTGGGCTGATTGCAGTCTCCAGTAATTTTGTTCCATGGTTTTTTGGAGATGGATATGATAAAGTTGTGCCATTGCTAGGAGTTCTGTCTTTCTTGATTTTAGCTATTGGTATCAATAATGTTACTGGTATGCAATACTTGATACCGACAAAAAGAGAAAACACATTTTCAGCGACTGTGATTATTGGTGCTGTAACAAATTTTGTGTTGAATTTTTTCCTGATTCAAGTTTTTCAATCGATGGGAGCTGCTGTTGCATCGGTTGTGGCAGAAACAACGATTGCCATTATTCAGATTTATATTGTGCGCAAAGAACTCTCGCCGTTTGAAATAGTGAAGTGTGGAACGCATTATTATATCGCAGGTGGAATAATGTTTGCCGTGCTTTTGCTTATTAGGGAGTCTTTCAGCGCGTCCATTATTCATACATTTGAGTTAGTGATTATTGGAGCTGTTATTTATGGTGCAGCACTGCTTGTGATGAAAGATGAATTTCTACTGTCAAATGTAAACAATATTTTGAAAAAGGTTATCAAGAGGACTTGACGTATGATAAGGGAAAAGCTAAACTCTAGCAGACAGACAGACAGACAGACAGACAGACAGACAGACAGGTTTATTATGATGTGATGAGAAATCTTCTTGTCTTACTGGTAGTGATTGGACATGCTACATATTATGATATTATAACGCCATTTGGTGGAATTCAGTATGGAATGTTAATGGAAGAAGCTGGAATACAAGACACGCTTTTTCACAGCTTAACAAGTGAACTGACCAATTTTATTTATACATTCCATATGCCCGTATTTATTGCACTATCGGGAAGTCTGTTTGCACTCGGGAAAAAACTAGAAGCGGGTACTTTTATTATAAAAAAAGCGAAGAGACTTTTAATTCCGTTCTTTGTGGTTTGGTTATGCTGGAATATGCCAATAAAATATCTAACAGGCTATTATAATGGTATAAGTATGGGAAGAGCATTTGCACAAATGATATTTCCATCTTGCGTTTATCTTTGGTATCTGGAATGTTTGTTTTGTGTGTTTGTATTAGCTTATTTCATTTGTAGACAGAATGAAAAGGTACAAATAGCTATTGTAACAGTGTGCTGGCTGGTTGGTTTACTTATATATAGAAAATATGACCAATATCACTTTTTGGGAGATCCTTTGTATTACATTCTTTGGTTCTATGTAGGGTATAGGATTGAGGATATAATAAAATGGTGCAAAACAAATAAGGTTTGGAATTGTATTTTTGCATCGGGGCTGGTACTATTTGTTGTTCTAATTTATTCTGGCGGCATAATATGGCATAACAAAATAATAGGCGCATTTTGTAGATATATAGTAAGTCCACTATTTATGTTGTTGGCTATCAACTACTTTGCAAGAGCAGTTAAAGGAGGATGGATGCAGCGGATTTGCAGTAGCTATAGTTTTGGAATATATCTATATGCAGAGCCATTAAATTATTGGCTGCTATACGAATTTAGTAGCCGAGCTGGTGTCGCTTTTTTCGGTACGGAAATAGGAGCGGCAACGATTTATTTATCAAGAGCGGTAGTGACGCCTATCATTGCAGTCTGCATAACTTGGATATTGAAAAAGCTGAAAATAAAATATTTGTATTAAGTTGCATCCACATTAAAAGAGTATATGTTGATTACTAACATTCAGAGATTTTCACTCCATGATGGACCGGGAATAAGAACAACCATTTTTTTGAAAGGCTGTTCGCTTAGATGCCCTTGGTGCTCTAATCCGGAAAATATTAAGCCATATCCTGAAAAATATTATAAAGATGGAATAGAAGGCATCTACGGAAAAAATTATACATGCGACGGAGTGTATAATGAAATTATTAAGGACCGCGCTTTCTACGATGAAAACGGAGGAGTGACTTTTTCGGGAGGAGAAGCATTACTATATGTAAATGAGCTTTTGCCTCTTTTGGAAAAATTAAAGAAAGAACGCATAACAACTGCTGTAGAAACATGTCTTTTTATTCCGACAGATAATTTGGAACGTGTTATTCCGTATATCGATTATTTCTATGTGGATATGAAAATACTTGATAAGAGTCGCTGTAGGAGTCTGCTAGAAGGGAATTTGGACTTGTATAAAACAAATTTGAAGTTGCTGGCTTCTCAAAGAGCGATAACAATTCGCATACCCGTTATAGGACATTATACGGATGACAACGAAAACAAGGTTGCAATTATTGACGAAATCAAGAAGATTGCGAAGAACGTTTTGAAAGTCGAACTAATAAAAGGGCATAATCTGAGTGAATCAAAATATAAATCGTTAGGAATATCGATTCCAAAATATAATGAGGTTAGTGATGCGTCCCTAAAACAGTATAAAGAAATGATTGAAGAAGCTGTAAAGGTGCCAGTCCAAATATGCAAAATATAAGATAAAAGGAAATAATTATTATGAACACAACATTACTTATCATGGCTGCTGGTATCGGTAGCCGCTTCGGAACGGGTATTAAGCAGCTGGAACCAGTGGATGCTTCTAATCATATCATCATGGATTATTCCATCCACGATGCCATTGAGGCAGGCTTCAACCATGTAGTATTTATCATCCGTGAGGATATCGAGAAAGAGTTCAAAGAGGTCATTGGTAATCGCATTGCATCTATTTGCTCCGCTCATAATGTAACTGTTGACTATGCTTTCCAAGATATCAATGATATCCCGGGAACTCTGCCGGAAGGTCGTACAAAACCTTGGGGAACAGGTCAGGCTGCGCTTGCAGCGAAGAATGTCATCAAGACTCCGTTTATCGTCATCAATGCGGATGATTACTATGGCAAGGAAGGCTTTAAGGCTGTCCATGAGTATCTGGTGAATGGCGGCAAGTCCTGCATGGCGGGTTTCATGCTGAAGAATACCCTGTCTGATAATGGCGGTGTGACTCGCGGTATCTGCAAGATGGATGAGCAAAACAACCTGACCGAGGTTGTGGAAACCAAGAACATTGTAAAAACCGCAACTGGAGCAGAGGCAGACGGTGTGGTTGTTGATGTGAATTCTCTGGTTTCTATGAACATGTGGGGATTGACTCCTGATTTTCTGGATGTGCTGGAAAATGGTTTCAAGGAGTTTTTTGAGAAAGAAGTACCGAGCAATCCTCAGAAAGCCGAGTATCTGATTCCAATCTTCATCGGTGAGTTGCTGGAGCAGGGCAAGATGTCTGTGAAGGTTCTGAAGACCAACGACACCTGGTACGGCATGACCTACCATGAGGATGTCGTAGCAGTGAAAGACAGCTTCAAGAAAATGTTGGCAGATGGCGTGTACAAGGCTGATTTATTTGCAGACTTGTGATATAATGGGAACGGTAGTTCCCTACGCTGCTCGAATAATATCACACACCTCTTCGTGGTGGGCAGCAGGCAACGATCTTATGGTCGGCTGAGATGTGAGAATAATTTGTCGCTTATTGTTTTATTTGGAACTTGGCTGAGTTGCTTAAAGTTAAAGTTCGAAACCAAAGGATTTGTCAAAAACATTGAGATTGATGGAGGCGCTGTGATGAACAGTCTGATGGTAACTTATATGTGGGTTCAGATGGGATATCCTACGGGTGTATGTGGGGTTCGTAGCCAACACTTACATGAAACAAAATAGCCGAGTGAAGAGTAAGACGTAAATAAACGAAACTACACCTAGAGGCCGTACCTCTGGACCCCGCTATTAGATTATTACGAAAGTGTTTACATATACAGGAGAACATTAATGGCAGATGATTTTAAATTTGGAAATTCACTTACTCCAGACGTGATTGCTAAAATTAATGCAAGTATACAACCACAAAGAGCGTTTGCAGAAAGTATTGCAGCAGAACAGGATCGTATGATGCGTCAGGCTCAAGAAGTTGGAGAGCAGATATATCAGAATAGGCAAAGAATGCAAGAAGCAATGGAGCGTACAGCACATAATACAGATGTGGCTAATGATCGTTTAGAAAAGATAATCGACCAACAATCATCACATATTGAATTGCTGGAAAAAACAAATGAAACATTGCAAAAACAATTGGAAACCGACCAAAAACAGTTGGAAATACTGCAGAATATTTTTGCTTCTGGAGAAGATGGAGTTCAGGTCGAGAAAGAACTGATGAACTTGATAAAGAAAGAAATAGACGAGACACATCCTCTTTGGGAATATGTCAAAGATAAGGGCGGAGATATTGCGGTGGCTGGTGCGACAGCTGGAATTCCTATATTGTATGGTGCTTTTAAGGCATATCTTCTGTCTAAAGGAATTATGTTGCCGTAATAACTGCCCTCATACCCACACAGTGCTATACTTAAACCACTATAAAAGGAAAGAGGTTATCACCTATGCCCAGAACAAAAGGCAGCAAAAACCGTCCCAATACTACCCATACCGACTACGCATCCCAAATCGCGGAGAAACAGGAGGCTATAGCGTCCCTGAATACTGAGATCGCATCCATCCAGAAAGCAATTGAGGAGCAGAAGAATACACTTAAAGAGAAGAAGACTGCTCTGAAGAAGGCCGAAAAAGAAGTGGCATCCTTGGAAGCGAAGAAAGCAAAGGCAGATACTAAGGCCGCTGAAGAAGCTAAGGAAGCTGAAGCAGAGGATGTGCTGAAAAAGCTGTTGGCCAGCGGCGTGAGTGCAGACGAGATTCTCGAAAAGCTGAAATAATCTTTTTAACCCTCAAACCGTGTGGGTGTGGCTACAAAATCTCATCCATACGGTTTTATAATAGAATAATTGTTTTGTATCAAACAATAATATACCTGTTTTTATTCCATAGTCCAAAATCACTTCCGGTGAAATTACAGCAGATGAACAGCAGGGGAGAGCGGAGGCAAAGCAAAGGAACAACACGGATAAGAAATAATCAAGGCAATCAGCACATCAAAAATAAATTCAGTCGCTTCAAAAGTATTCTTCGAAAATCAGAGACAACCCATCGCCAAAGCCAGTCTATCAATATGCCAACAAAACCATTATCCACCCCATTATACCCACCCTGAGGAGCGCATCTGGGCAGGGCGAACGCCCCGGCGGAAGCCCCGGGTCCCGGACGCTCCGAAGATCAAGCACGACAAGATGAAACAATTTTACATGATTGACATGGGGCGAAAAATGTGGTAATATCGTCTTATCAAAAAAGTGCGAATCCCTCTCGATTGCGAAGGAAAAATCTCTCTCGCAATGAAAAATAAAACGATACAACGAACGAAAATCGACTTTGCCGAAGGCTGGCAGACACGAGGGACTTAAAATCCTTTTCTGAAGACAGAGTATGGGGTTGCCCCCGCTGGAGACATTGAAAATCTCAGAATTGTTCGTTGATTCGAATGATTGTCGGACTTTCTTTTTGCTCTGCTTTCTGGAAGCTTTGGAGAGGTGAGAGGAATCATTCTTGCATAGACGATGCCGTATGGACGCGTTTACAAGAACCTTTCCATGCGGGGCCATAGTGAAATATTTTTATATCAAACAGACTGCCCCCAAAGTAGCTCGCATCAAATCGCGCTGCTTTGGGGGCAGTTTTACGCTTTGCGGGGGATGGGCGGGGCGCTGTCGTCCGTAAGGCCGAGAATATAATCGGTACTGGTATGGTAGAGACCGGCAAGCTGGATCAGTACCTCGGTGGGGATATCCCGCTTGCCGGTCTCGTAATTGGAATAGCAGACCTGTGTGCATTTCAGATACGCCGCAACATCCTTTTGCAGCAGATCACGATCCTCCCGCAGATCCCGGATACGTTGATACATGGTATTTACCTCAAAGGCTTTATTTGAGGTAAAGTATAGGCATAACGAAATGTTATATTGACATATAAAACAAAATGTTATATCATAGTATCGCGCCGGGAACAGCTGTGAATCTCCGGCGCAAAAGGGGAGAGCATCATGAAACTGGAATTCCGGCAGACGGTGACCTGCAACCACCTTACGCTTGCAAGGGTCTGCAAAACTATCGACTGGCAGCAGCCACTGCCCCGGTGCGGAGAATATGTGGCCGGGCTGGATACGCTGGACGGCGAACCGGAACTGCCGGTGCGCAAACTGCTGCACCGGGCACAGGACGGCGGCTGCCTTGCGGAGCTGCCGGGCTTCAACATTGCACAGCTGAGGCTTTCTTACCGGGAGCTGGAGCAACTGGCAGCAAAAAAAGGCTGGACGCTGCAAAAGCTGTAAAAAACTTAAATTTCCCTCTTGCATTCTGGCTGATTCGTGCTATAATAGTAAGGCAATCGTTTCCAAGGCCGCTCGACGGGGTAGCCGATATTGAAGGTTGTGATGGGCACATACATTAAATATGGCCCCAATACGTCAGAACCAGAATTGAGGTGAAAAGAATGAAACAGGGTATCCATCCGAACTACGTTGACTGCACTATTACCTGCGCTTGCGGTAATGTCATCAAGACTCGTTCCACCAAGCCCGAGATCCACGTCGAAGTTTGCTCCAAGTGCCATCCTTTCTACACTGGCAAGCAGAAGCTGGTTGACACCGGCGGACGTGTTGAGCGCTTCAACAAGCGTTTCGGCCGTAAGTAATTATAGGCTATCTCATGCCGCTTCCTTCGGGAGGCGGCATTTTTGCGTTTCGCGGTGGCAAATGTTTCGTTTTCCCACACAGGATTGTCTTATTTTGAACACATTTTCCATCTAAACTAAAGCAGTTCCAAACCGGAAAGCGCTGGTTCTACGCCGCTTTCCACAAAACAGCTTCTGAAATAAAAGGAGAGTTTGCTGTGATCGAAGTTTCTCACCTGAACAAGTCCTACGGCAGCCGCCCTGCTGTGCAGGATCTCTCGTTTATGGTGCCGGATGGCCAGATCTACGGCCTGCTGGGGCCAAACGGCGCGGGCAAATCCACCATTATGAATATCCTTACCGGCTATCTGGCGCCCACCGAGGGCGAGGTAAAGGTAGCCGGCTTCCGTCTGCCTGAGCAGGCACAGCAGGCCAAGGCCTGTGTGGGCTACCTGCCGGAGCAGCCGCCGCTCTACCCGGAAATGACCGTGCAGGAGTATCTGGACTTTGTGGCAGAGCTTAAGGGGGTAAAGCACGCGCAGCGCAAACAGCAGGTGCTGGCCGCTGCTCGCCGCACCGGGCTGGAAGAAGTGCTGCCCCGGGTCATCCGCAACCTGTCCAAGGGCTATCGTCAGCGGGTGGGCATTGCGCAGGCGCTGCTGGGCAGCCCGCAGCTCATCATTCTGGATGAACCCACCGTAGGGCTGGACCCCGCACAGGTTATCGAGATCCGCAACCTCATCCGGGAGCTGGGCAAAGCGCACACGGTCATCCTTTCCAGCCACATCCTCAGCGAGGTGCAGGCGGTATGCCAGCAGGTGCTCATCCTCTCTAAAGGCCGTCTGGTGGCTGTGGGCAGTCCGGAACAGCTGGGCGAGACCCTGAACCCAGGCAGCCGCCTGCGTGCCACCGCGCAGGGCGAGCCCGACACCGTGCTGGCCGCTGTGCGCAGCGTGCCGGGCATCTGCAAGGTAGAACTGGAAAGCGCCGCGGACGGTCAGGTCACCTTTACCGCCGAGAGCGAGGACGCCGCTGACCGCCGCGCCGCTGTGTCCCGGGCACTGACCGAGGCCGGGTGCACCGTGCTGGCGCTTGCCGCCGAGAACCGCAGCCTTGAGGAGGTATTCCTAGCGCTGACCGAAAAAACGCTGGAGCAGGAAGCCCCGGCAGAAGGGGAGGAGAATTGAGATGCTGGCCATCTTTAAACGAGAACTCCGCAGTTGCTTTCACGGCATGATCGGTGCGGTGCTTACCGCCTTTATGCTGGCGGCTACGGCTATCTATTTTGTGGCGCTGAATCTGGGCTATGGTCTGCCGGATTTTGGCTACTACACGCTGTACCGCACCATTTTTGTGCTGCTGCTCTACATCCCGGTGCTCACCATGCGCTCCTTTGCCGAGGAGCGCCACAGCCGCACCGACCAGCTGCTGCTCACAAGCCCGGTGTCAGTGGGCGGCATCGTGCTGGGCAAATATTTTGCCCTTTGCGTCATTTTTGCGCTGCCCTGCCTTGTGGATGCGGGCATGATCCTTGTGCTGAAGGTGCTGGGCGCTACCGGCACCAGCACGCTGGCCAACTTTTCCGCGCTGCTGTGCTATTACCTCATGGGCTGCGCGGCCATTGCCATCGGGGTGTTCCTTTCCAGCCTGACCGAAAACCAGATCATCGCCGCCGTGTCCGGTGTGGCGGCGCTGCTGCTGGCCTATATGATGCCCAGCCTGCGCACCATGTTCACCACCGGCAGCGCGGTGGCGTTGGCACTGTTCACCGCCATTGCCGCCGTGCTCAGCGTGGTGGCGGGGCTGCGCAGCAAAAGCTTCACACTGGGCTGTCTTTCCTTTGCGGGGTGCTGCGTGGCGCTTACGGCACTGTTTCTGCTCAAGAGCAGCTGGCTGACCGAAGCCTTCAGCGCGGTGCTCAGCGCTCTATGCCTGTTTACCCCTTTTGAAGAGTTTGTCAACAGCAGCTTTTCCATTCCCACACTGGTCTACTACCTGACCGTGGCGGCGGTGTTCCTGTTTTTCACCGCGCAGGGGCTGGAAAAGCGCCGCTGGAACTGAGAGGAGGCCATAACGATGAAATGGAACAAGAACGCAGCCTCCCAAAAGGGCAGGGTGTTCCGCAGTGGGCTGCTGTCCACCGCCATGCTGGCGGCAGTGCTGGTGCTGGCGGTGCTGCTCAACCTGCTGGTGCGGGCCATCCCTGCAAAATATACCGAGTTCGACCTCTCTGAGGCCAAAATGTACACCCTGAGCGACAGCACCAAAGCGCTGGTGGAGGGGCTGGAAAAGGATGTGCACATCTATTACCTCTGTGAAACCGGCAGCGAGGATACCATCATCACAAAGCTGCTGGATCACTACGCCGCCGAGAGCGGGCACCTGAGCTGGGAACAGAAGGACCCCACCCTGTACCCAACCTTTGCCGCAAAGTATGGCGCAGAGAATGTTTCCACCGGCAGTCTGATTGTCACCTGCGGGGAGAACAGCACCGTACTGGATGCCGCCGACCTGTACGAGTACGATTATACCGACTACTACACCACCGGCTCTGCCAGCGTGACTTTTGGCGGCGAAAAGCAGATCACCTCTGCCATTTATAAGCTTACCGCAGCCGGGCAGAGCCACGCCTACTATACCACCAACCACGGCGAGCAGACCCTGACCGACTCCCTGACCGATGCGCTGGACGCCCAGAATATCGACGCACAGCCGCTGGACCTGCTCACGAGCACCATCCCGGAGGACTGCGATCTGCTCATCATCAACGCACCCACCACCGATTTTTCCGCAGGGGACGGCCTTGTGGACGAGATCAGCCAGCTGCAAAATTATCTGGCGGCGGGCGGCAAGCTGCTGCTGACCAGCAGCGTCTACGCCCAGACCCCGCAGCTGGACGCTGTGCTGGCGCAGTTCGGCCTTGCCCGCGCAGAGGGCATGGTGGTGGAGGGCGACAGCGGCAAGGCACTGTATAACTCTGCATGGTCGCTGCTGCCGGACTACGGCACGCCCACCGAAAGCACCGCGCTGAACGGCGTGAATACCAATACCCATGTCATGCTGTCGGTGGCGCAGGGTATCACGATCACTGAGACCGAGGATGTCACCGCCGAGCCGCTGTTGAACAGTTCCTCCTCTGCCTATGCCAAGGTCGACATCAACGACCTTACCACTATGGAGCGGGAGGAAGGGGACGCAGATGGCCCCTTTGCGCTGGCCGTCTGGGCACGGAACGAGGATACCGGCGCCGAGGTCCTCTGGATCGGCTGTCCCAACATGGATAACGAGCAGCTTTATCAGTCCATGCCCGGCAACCTGACCTTTTTGCAGGGCTGCGCTGCCTCGCTGGTAGGGCAGGATGTCCTTGTGGACACCAAGGCGCTGGAAGCCGAGCCCATCACGGTGGCAGGCTCTACCGCCGCTGCACTGGGGCTGACCTTTGTGTTCGTGCTCCCGGCGGCGGTGCTCATTGCCGGGGCAGTGGTGGTGCTGCTGCGCCGCCGCAGATAAGGAGACCACCATGAAAACAAAACAGCGTGTCCTGCTGGCGCTGCTGGCAGCGGCAGTGCTGCTGGGCACGTTGCTGTGGGCGGTGACCCGCAGCAACGCCAAGGCCGAGCAGGCCGCCGGCGCCGCTGCCGAGGGCAGCATTCCGCTTTCCAGCTTTGCCGCCGAGGACTTGGAGCAGATCGAGTACACCTATAACGGCGAGACCTACACCCTGCAATATTCCGGCGGCAGCTGGCAGCTGGCGCAGGACCCCGCCTATCATCTGGACGAAAGCGCCTGCAACACCATGCGCACTGCCCTGATGGCACTGAATGCCAAGCGCAGCCTGACGCCGCAGGCAGGGGAGGACTACGGTCTGGACAGCCCGCAGCTCACCGTCACGGTCACGGCGGCAGGGCAGAGCAATACCCTGACCTTCGGGGCAGAAAACCAGGTCACCGGGGATCTCTATGCGCAAAAAGCCGGGGACGATGCCATCTATACCGTCAGCGGCAACAAAGCCGCCTGCTTCCAGCTGGATAAGGCCGGGCTTTTCGGCAGCTTCTGCCCCACCGGACTTACGGCTTCTGCCATTACGCAGGTAGCCTATACGCTGGCAGACGGCACCTCCGTCACCCTGAACGCCGTCAGCGAGCCGACCGAAAGCGCCGACAGCACGGACGCAGACAGCGCCTCTTCCTCTGCCTACGAGACGGTGTGGCGGCTGGCCTCTGACCCCGCCGCCAGCCTTGCACAGGACAAGGTGCAAAGCCTGCTGTCTGCCTTGTGCACCTACGTTACCGCCCAAGCCACGGACGCCGACCTTGCCGCCTGCGGTTTTGATGCACCGGTATTCACCGCCGCAGTCACCAGCGAGGACGGCTCCACCGTACAGCTGACCTACGCCTGCGGTACGGACGGGTGGTATCTGCAGGTGAAAGGGGATACCTCGGTATACACAGTGGATACCAGCACTGTGCAGGCGCTTCTGCTGACGGAAAGCGACCTGAAAACGCAGGAATAATTGCTTTGATACGCTGCACCGAAACCAAGGTGCAGCGTATATTTTTTTGCAGCTTTTTATAAAGTTGCGGCAAACATCGGCAGAGTGATTGACAATCCGACTATGATTGTTTATTATAAACCGTGACAGGGTAAGTCCGCCGCGCAAGATCATGCTTCTGTGCGGGGCGGAGCATCCCTTATACGCAAAAAAGATGGGGCAGGTTCCCTGTCTTTTTTCGTATCTGAGAACAAGGAGGATAACATATAAAATGGACAACTCGGTGGTCGTTTCACTGCGGGATATCGTAGTGGAATTTGATGGACAGCGCATTCTGGATGGGCTGAATCTGGATATCCATGACAAGGAGTTCGTGACGCTGCTCGGTTCCTCCGGCTGCGGCAAAACCACCACCCTGCGCCTGATCGCAGGCTTTCTGGAGCCGAACGCCGGCAAGGTGCTGCTGAAAGGGAAGGACATTACCGGTGTGCCGCCCTACAAGCGCCCGGTGAATACCGTGTTCCAGAAATATGCGCTGTTTCCGCACCTGAACGTGTTCGAGAACGTGGCCTTTGGTCTGCGGCTCAAAAAGCTGGACGAGGACACTATCCGCCGCAAGGTGCGCGATATGCTGGAGGTCGTGGGCTTGAAGGGCTTCGAGCGCCGCAGCATCAGCCAGATGTCCGGCGGTCAGCAGCAGCGCGTGGCCATTGCCCGCAGTCTGGTCAACGAGCCGGAGATCCTGCTGCTGGACGAGCCGCTGGGTGCGCTGGACCTGAAGCTGCGCAAGGAGATGCAGCTGGAGCTCAAGCGGTTGCAGCGCGAGATGAACATTACCTTTATCTACGTCACCCACGATCAGGAGGAAGCGCTTACCATGTCCGATACCGTCGTGGTCATGAACGGCGGCAAGGTGCAGCAGATCGGCACCCCGGAGGATATCTACAACGAGCCGAAAAACGCCTTTGTGGCGGACTTTATCGGCGATTCCAACATCGTGGACGGCGTGATGCACAAGGACTTTCTGGTGTCCTTCTCCGGCGTGGATTTCCCCTGCGTGGACCGCGGCTTTGCCCGGGAGCAGAGCGTGCAGGTGGTGGTGCGCCCGGAGGATATCGAGGTGGTATCCCCCGTGGAAGGCCAGCTTGTGGGCGTGGTGAACGATGTCATCTTCAAGGGCGTGCACTTTGAGATGCACGTGGAGTGCGAAGGCCGCGAGTGGCTGATCCACTCCACCCGTGCCTGCACCCCCGGCGAGACCATTGGTATGCGCATCGGCCCCAACGAGATCCATATCATGGCGCGGAGCGAGGGGTGATGTGCCATGAAGATCTATGATAAAAAGCTGGCCTATCCGTACTTTGTATGGATGGTGCTGTTTACCGTCGTGCCCTTGTTCATTGTGGTGTACTACGCCATGACCGATGCCGAGGGCAACTTTACCCTGAATAACCTTACCTCCATCAGCGGCTACGGCTCGGTGTTTGCCCGCAGCCTGCTGCTGGCGCTGATCGCTACGGTCATCTGCCTGATCATCGCCTTTCCGGTGGGGTATTTTCTGTCCCGCCTGCGGGTGAACAAGCAGCACATCATGCTCATGCTGGTCATGCTGCCCATGTGGATGAACTTTTTGCTGCGCACCTACGCATGGATGGGTCTGCTCAGCGTCAATGGCCCGGTGAACACCCTGCTGGGCTTTATCGGCCTTGGCCCCTATACCATGCTCAACACCTCCGGTGCGGTAGTGCTGGGCATGGTGTATAACTATGTGCCCTACATGATCCTGCCGCTGTATACCAGCATGACCAAGATCGACCAGAGCCTTGTGGAGGCTGCGCAGGATCTTGGCGCCAACACCACCAAGACCCTTGTGCGGGTGCTCATCCCCATGAGCGTGCCGGGCATCAGCACCGGCATCACCATGGTGTTCGTGCCGGCAGTGTCTACCTTTGTCATCAGCCGTATGCTGGGCGGCGGCTCTAATCTGCTGATCGGCGATTTGATCGAGATGCAGTTTTTGGGTAACAGCTATAACCTGAACGTCGGCTCCGCCATGAGCCTTGTGCTGATGATCATCGTGCTGCTGTGCATGAGCTTTACATCCAGCTTTGACGAGGATGAAATGGAGGGCGTGTCCTGATGAAAACAAAACATCTGCGCCTGATGCAGCGGGTCTATATCATCCTGTTCTTCTGCTTCATGTACCTGCCCATTGCCTACATGATCGTGTTCAGCTTCAACCAGAGCAAGGGCTATTCGCTGTTCACCGGCTTCACCTTCAAATGGTACCGCAGCCTGTTCACGAATGCGTCCATCCTCCACGCGCTGTGGGTGTCCGTTGAGGTGGCCATCCTGTCTGCCATCATCGCCACGGTGCTGGGCACGGCAGCCAGCCTTGGCATTGCCTCCATGAGCCGCAAAAGCCGCCTGCTGGTGACCAACATCACCTATATTCCGGTGGTCAACCCGGAGATCATCACCGGCATCTCCCTGATGCTGCTGTTCGTGGCCTACCAGCGCTTTGCCGCTCAGTCCGCGTTGCTGCCGGACAACATCATGGGCCTGCCCACGCTGCTCATTGCGCATATCGCGTTCAACGTGCCTTACGTTATCTTTAACGTAAGCCCCAAGCTCAAGCAGCTGGACATCAAGCTGTACGAGGCAGCGCTGGATCTTGGCTGCGACCCCCGGCAGGCGTTCTTCAAGGTCATCCTGCCGGAGATCAGCCCCGCCATCCTTTCTGCCTTCCTCATCTGCCTGACCTATTCCATCGACGATTTCATGATCTCCTACTTCAACTGCGGCACCGTGGAGACCCTGCCCATTGCAATCTACTCCATGACCCGTAAAAAGGTCAGCCCGGAGATCTACGCGCTGTCCACCATCATGTTTGTGGTCATCCTCAGCGTCATTCTGGTGTCCAATGCCATGGAGAGCCGCAGCTACCGCCGGGATCAGAAAACGCTGCGAAAGGAGGGCGCACGATGAAACGCATTGCTGCATTGCTGCTGACGCTGGCTGTGGCGCTGTGCGCCGCATTGCCGGTGTTTGCCGCCGGTACCATCGAGGTGACCGAGGATGTCTCGGTGTCGGACGCTTACGACTGGACCCGTTTCAAGGGGCAGAACGTCACCCTGAATGTCTATAACTGGGGCGAGTACATCTCCAACGGCTCGGACGACAGTGTGGACGTGGTTGCCGCCTTTGAAAAGCTGACCGGCATCAAGGTGAACTACACCACCTTCGACTCCAACGAGTCCCTGTACGCCAAGCTCAAGTCCGGCGCAGCCAACTACGATGTGATCATCCCCTCCGACTACATGGTGGCAAAGATGATCAACGAGGGGATGCTTGCACCCCTTGACTACGACAATATCCCCAATTTCCAAAAGATCGATGCAGGCTATCGCAACCCGGATTACGACCCGCAGAACGCTTACACCGTGCCCTATATGCTGTGCACCACCGGCATCATCTACAACACTACCATGGTAGACGAAGCCCCCACTTGCTGGGCAGACCTGTGGGATGAACAGTATGCGGGCAACATTCTGATGTTCAACAACAGCCGCGACGCCTACGCTATCGCTGCGTTCAAGAGCGGCCACAGCATCAACCCCGCCACCCCGGAAGAGGTGGACGAGGTGGTGGAGGAGCTCAAGGCACAGAAGCCGCTGGTGCAGGCCTACGTCATGGACGAGATCTTTGATAAGATGATCGGCGGCGAGGCTGCCATCGGCGTGTACTACTCCGGCGATGCCATTACCATGATCGATGATAACCCGGATCTGGCTTGGGTGTTCCCGGAGGAGGGCAGTGTGCTTTCGGTGGACTGCATGGCTGTGCCTGCTGCCAGCGAGCACAAAGAGGCCGCCGAGATGTTCATCAACTTCATGTGCGAGACCGACATCGGTAAGGCTAACAGCGAGTATATCGGCTACACCACCCCCATGCACGATGTTTGGGAGGTGCTGGACGAGGATCTGAAGACCAGCGAGATCGCCTATCCGTCTGAGGAGGACGCCGCCCGCGAAAAGGTGTTCACCGCCCTGAGCGATGAGGTAAACAGTGAGCTGGATCTGAAGTGGAGCGAGATGAAGAGTTACGACGAGGGCGGCGGCAGCTACCTGTTTTTGCTGTTGCTGCTGGCCATGCTGGCGCTGGCCTGCTTCAATATCTGGCGCAAAGTGCGCAGAAAGACCCGCAATCAGTATTGATCGTTTCAACCAAGGCTGCCGTCCCGGACGTGGTGCGGCGGCCTTTTTCCGATAGGAGGGAAAGAATATGGAACAGTTTTATTATCAAGGTACTGCCGTGGTAGAAAATGCCGATGCAGACTGCCACAGCCTGCTCAAGGCCAGCGCTCTGCTGCGCTATGTGGAGCAGATTTCTTCCATGCACGCCCGGAAGTTTGGCATGGACGATAAGTTTTTTGAGGATCACGGCGTAGCGTTTCTGGTGGGCAAGCAGGCGCTGCGGTTTAACCGTGTGCCTCGCCGTGGCGAGACCCTGACCCTTTGCTCCCGCTCAGAAAAGGCTCTCCGCGGCTCTATCAAGCGCGTCACCACCCTTACGGACGAAGCCGGGCAGGAAGTAGCCATGGTGGACAGCCGCTGGATCATGTCCAGCCTTGAGAATGGACATATCCTGCGCCAGCCGGGCTGGACGGTAGAGGGATACTGGAACGAGACGGTGGAAGAGGAGCTGCCACTTTTGCTGCATAAGCGCCGGAACAGCCTGACCAGCGCCGGTCTGGTTACGGCGCGCTACTCCCAGTGCGACCTGCACTACCACATCAACAACGCCTTTTATCTGGATATCGTCTGCGATGCACTGCCGCAGGAGATCATGCGCGATCATGTTGTGAAGTTCGCTTCCATCAACTATCACCGCGAAGTCCCCATGGGGCAGCAGGTGGAGGTGTTCTACACGCCTTCGGATGATGGCTGGTACTTTATTGCCAAGCACGCAGACAAAACGGCTTTCGAGTGCTATCTGGAGCTGGAGCCAGTCAAACAGTAAAAACATGGAGGGATGCCTATGTCTAAAACCGGAGAATTGTTCGGCACCTTTTTTAAGATCGGTGCCTTTACCTTTGGCGGCGGCTACGCTATGGTGGCGCTGCTGGAACACGAATTTGTAGAAAAAAAGCGCTGGCTCACCCGGGAAGAGTTTCTGGATATGGTCGCCATTGCCGAGTCTACCCCCGGCCCTGTGGCGGTGAACAGCGCCACCTACATCGGCTATAAGCTGGCCGGTGTTGCCGGTGCGGCGGCCTCTACCTTGGCGGTGTGCCTGCCGTCCTTTGCAGTCATCTACCTTATTTCGCTCTTCTTCGACCGCTTTTTGCAGCTGACGGTGGTGGCCAATGCCTTCAAGGGCATTCAGGCCTGTGTCATCTACCTGATCTTATCCGCAGGGGTCAAGATGCTCAAAAACTTGCAGCGCACCCCCTTCAACACGGCAGTGGTGGCGGTGGTGTTGGCGGCTATGGTGGGCTGCTCAGTGTTGGCGGTAAAGTTTTCCTCCATCTGCTGCATTTTGCTTTGCGGCGCAGCCGGGGTGCTGGCCTACGCGGTAGGGCAGGGGAAGAAAGGCGGCACAAAATGATCTTGCTGCAATTATTCTGGAACTTTCTGGTCATCGGTGCGGTGTCCTTTGGCGGCGGCTACGGCATGATCTCGCTGGTGCGGGAAACAGTGCTGGGGCACGGCTGGCTGACCGAGAGCGAATTTCTCAGCTTTATCGCAGTGTCAGAGTCTACGCCCGGCCCGCTGGCGGTGAACATGGCCACCTTTATCGGCGCTTCGCAGGCGGGGCTGGCAGGCTCCTTTGTGGCAACGGTGGGGGTGGTGTTGCCCTCTTTTGTCATCATTCTGCTCATTGCAGCGGCGCTGCACAGCCTGATGAAGTACGCCGGGGTCAACGCCTTTTTGGCTGGGGTACGTCCCTGCGTGGTGGCTATGATCCTGGCCACCGCCTGCACCATGGGGCTTTCCACGCTGGGCGGCTTTACCACCGTTTCCGGCGGCTTTGCCCCGGATATGCGTGCACTGGCGGTGTTTGCCCTGCTGGGCATTCTGCATTTTGCCTATAAAAAGAAAACGCAGAAAGCGCCGTCCCCCATCGGGATGATCTTACTTTCTGCGGTGCTGGGCGCGGTGCTGTGGAGCATCTGAACCGGAAGGAGAGGTTGACAAAATGAACATTACCGTGTATCTGGGGGCAAACCTTGGCACCGACCCTGCACTGCCGCAGGCCGTGCAGCAGCTGGGGCGCTGGATCGGCGAAAGCGGCAATGCGCTGGTGTATGGCGGCAGCAAAAGCGGCCTGATGGGGCTTTTGGCCGACAGTGTACTGGCTGCAGGCGGCCGGGTGACCGGCGTAGAACCCAAGTGCTTTCTGGATGCAGAGCTGCAGCACGAGGGACTGACAGAGTTGATCGTGACCGAGGACATCCCCTCCCGCAAGACCAAAATGATCGAGCTGGGGGATGCTTTTATCGCGTTTCCCGGCGGCACCGGCACGCTGGAGGAGATCACAGAGGTCATCAGCAAGTTGTCTCTGGGGCAGCTGGACGCGCCCTGCATCCTCTACGACCTGAACGGCTACTACCAGCCTCTGCACCAGCTTTTGCAGCAGATGATCACCATGGGGCTTTCTACTCCGGCGCGGCAGCGGAACATCGCCTTTGCCGCCGACCTTGCTCAGATCCGCGCAATTCTTGAAAAATGATACTGGGAAGCTTACTTCTCAAACGCGAGGGACTGCTGTACATGGCTTTGTGCGGCGGTCTTTTTTCATAAAAATGGGATACCGGGGCGTTCGCAGACGACCCGGTATCCCGAAAAAAATCATTCCGCTGGGTATGCCCATAGCGCACGCGGAGGGCATTTAAATCTTTCTGCGCAATCAAAAAGGCCGCTGCACAAAATAATGTGCAGCGGCCTTCTGCTATCCTGTTATGTACGCTGTGCGCTAAAATCAGGCGGCAGTGGTGGAAGCAGCCTCAGAAGAAGCAGCCTCAGAGGAAGCAGCCTCGGAAGATGCAGCCTCAGAGGAAGCGGCCTCAGAGGAAGCGGCCTCGCTGGAAGCAGCCTCGCTGGAAGCAGCCTCGGAAACAGCGGTGCTTGCGGAAGCAGCCTCAGAGGAAGAAGCAGCGGTAGAAGCAGAGCCACCGCAAGCGGTCATGCCAGCAGCCAGAGCCAGAGCAACAACAGCGATGCAAATATTCTTGAGTTTCATATCAATGATCTCCTTAGTCTTCTTGTAAATGTTTGGCAGCGGGCTTTCGGTAGCACCTCACTGCGATGCTATATTCTAATCCGTTTTTGAAAAAAATCAAGAGGATTTTGGTCGAAAGTTATAATCTGCGTAAAGAATCAGCATAGTTGTCATAAAGTTTCGCCAAAAGTAAAAGACTTTTTGGCAAAAATAAAGCGCGGGATAGGGCCTGTACCGCCGGGCGGGAAGTACAAAAACAGAAAAATTTGAAAAATACTCATAAAATCCTTTTTATTGTACTGTAAATGTGGATAATAGAGACACAACGAGGGACGGACATCCCCCGGAGGGCTGAACGACAAGAAAATTTATGGAGGGTACTACAATGAAAGACTTTGATTTTGGCTACTTTGGCACCGGCGACGAGGGCTATGCCCAGTACATGACCGCGTTCGAGCGCAATTTCAGCACGGACAGCACTGACAGCTTTGCGTCCGATGACGCAGACTACGATGCAGACAGCTGCGACAGCACTGAGGACGATTTCTGAGCTTGCACCCTTTTGCCCGTTTGTGCATACAAAGGGCAAAGGGGGAATGCGGCTTGAACCGGATCGTTTTCACACTTGGAATCTGGCTGTTCCCGGCGGCGTGTACCGCGCTGGGAGCAGCAGGGGTGTTTTTGCTGCGCAGGCAGACAAGGCCGGCAACCCGGCGCATTTTGTGCGGAATGGCGGCGGGTATCATGCTGGCGGCCAGCGTGTGGAGCCTGTTGCTGCCGGCCATTGCCCGGTCGCAGGGCAGGGCGGCATGGGTGCCCCCGGCGCTGGGGCTTATTTTAGGCGCTGTGGGGCTTTTACGGCTGGAGGATGCCGCCGGGCAGCTGCTGGCGGGCGGCCCCGGGCATTGCGGGCGCATGGTGCTGGCGGTCACCCTGCACAACCTGCCGGAAGGCATGGTGGTGGGGCTGGCTGCGGCGCTGGCGCTGCACGGGGACGCGGACGCTGTAAGCGGCGCGCTGGCACTGAGCCTAGGTATCGGCTTGCAGAACATTCCGGAGGGTGCGGCGGTCAGTTTGCCGCTGACCCAGAGCGGGCGCACCCGGGGGCAGTCCTTTGCCGCCGGGGCGGCCTCCGGACTGGTGGAGCCCTTGGGCGCGGTGCTGGCCTTTGTTCTGGCCGAGTGGGTAGGCGCAGCGCTGCCGTGGCTCATGAGCGCGGCGGCGGGCTGTATGGTGTGTGTGACCGCGCAGGAGATGATCCCTGAGGCGGTGGAACCGGATGAAGTGGCCGGTGTCATCAGCATCGTGCTGGGGTTTGCGCTGATGATGGCACTGGATGTGGCCCTGTGATATAGTAAAAGCAGCGCCGGACAGACTTTTTTGGTCTGCCCGGCGCTGCTTTTATGCAAAAAGGATTTATACCGTCTGCTGCTTCTGGCGCAGATGCCGCCGCACCACAAGCAGGCAGGCCAGATGCACCAGTGCGGTCAGTGCCCAGCTGATGGGGTAGCTGATGTACAGCATAAAAGGGGTGCGGTTCAGCTGGAAAATAGTGGCGATCCACACCAGCCGCAGCACGCACACACCCACAAGGCTTACCACCATGGGCAGCACGCTGTAGCCCAGCCCGCGCAGGCTGCTGGCCAGCACGTCCATGATGCCGCACAGCAGATAGAAGCCGCAAATCAGGCGCAGCCGCTCGGCGCCGGTGGCGATGACCGCAGTGTCCGAGGAGTAGAAGCGCAGCAGCTGGTGCCCCGCCAGTGCTGCGCCGCCGCCCAGCACAAGGCCGGTCACCACGACACACAGCAGACAGTTGCGGATCACCCGGTTGAGGTTGTGGTACTTGCGCGCGCCGATATTCTGGCTGGTAAAGGTAACAGCGGCCTGTGCAAAGGCGTTCATGGCGGTGTACACAAAGCCCTCCAGATTGGAGGAAGCAGAGTTGCCCGCCACCACCATGGAGCCGAAGGAGTTGATGGAAGACTGGATGACCACATTGGAAAGGCTGAACACCGTGCTTTGCAGCCCGGCAGGCAGGCCGATGAGCAAAATCTGCTTCAGCGTCCCGGCGTGGAAGGCCAGCCGCCGCAGGTCTAGCCGCAGTGCGCCCTCCTCCCGGACGAGCATCCCGGTCACCAGCAGCGCGGACACAGTCTGGCTGATGATGGTGGCCAGTGCCACGCCCGCCACGCTCATGGAAAAGCCGATGACAAAGACCAGATTCAGCACCACGTTGATGATACCGGCAGCGGCCAGACAGTACAGCGGGCGCTTGGTGTCGCCCACGGCCCGCAGCAGCGCACTGCTGAAGTTGTACAGCATGGTCATGGGCATTCCGATGAAATAAATCTTCAGATACAGGGTGGAAAGGCTGATCACGTCCTCCGGGCAACTCATCAGCTCCAGCAGACCGCGCGCGGCGCAAAAGCCCACCACCGCCAGCAGCACGCCGCTGACTAAGCCCAGCGCTACGGCGGTGTGCACCGTATCCTGCACGCCCTTTTCGTCCCGGGCGCCAAAGCACCGGGCTGCCACCACATTGGCACCCAGCGAAAGCCCGACGAACAGGTTGACCAGCAGGTTGATCAACGCGCCGTTGGAGCCCACGGCGGCCAGCGCCGTGCTGCCCGCAAAGCGCCCCACCACCACAACATCGGCGGCGTTGAACAGCAATTGCAGAATGCTGGATGCCGCCAGCGGCACGGAAAACAAGATGATCTTTTGCAGCATGGGCCCGCTGGTCAGGTCTGCGGAACGGCTGGTCGTAGCCATGAGTTGTCTACCTCCTATAATAAGCCTTGCGTGAACATAGCAATTGCTTATTATAGCGCGATATTAGGTAAAAAACAAGAGGTAAAGCGCCCTGTTCTCTCCAAAAGCGGCAAATATCACCCGCCGGGTACAGCCTGCAATTGAAAAATGCTGCCCATACTGCTATAATAAGGCGGTAGACCCGTAGAAAACGGAGGAAGTTGGATTTATGTATCGGAATCGGATCAAACGGCTGCTGGATATTTTGCTGTCGGCCTGCGGCATTCTGTGCCTTTCGTGGCTGCTGCTGCTTTTGGCTGTTGCCATCAAGCTGGACTCGCCCGGGCCGGTGTTTTTCCGGCAGAAGCGCGTGGGCATCGGCAAGCGGCATTTCCAGATTCTCAAGTTCCGCACTATGCGCATTGATACCCCCCACGATATGCCCACCCATCTGCTGCACGACCCGGAGCAGTATATCACCCGCATGGGACGCTTTCTGCGCAAGACCAGTCTGGACGAGCTGCCCCAGCTGTGGAATATCCTTGTGGGGGATATGGCGGTCATCGGCCCGCGCCCGGCGCTTTGGAACCAGTACGACCTGCTGGCCGAACGGGATAAGTACGGTGCAAACGATGTACGCCCCGGGTTGACCGGCTGGGCGCAGATCCATGGCCGGGACGAGCTGGAAATTGCCGAAAAGGCAAAGCTGGACGGCTGGTATGTGGAACATATCAGCTTTGGGCTGGATGTGAAGTGCTTCTTTGGCACCATTACCGCTGTGCTCAAGCATGACGGCGTGGTGGAGGGCGGCACCGGCACCCTGCATGATGAAAAATGATCTATTATATGGAGACACCGGAGCCTTGGCTGACGCTCCGGTGTCTCCATTTTTACAGAAAGCACAGCACAGAGCGGCTGAAATTGGCATATCTCTTGATTTATCCCCTGAAAAGCGTATAATAAAACAGTACACAAGACGTTAAAGGAGGATTCCTGTATTATGGAACGCACCTATATCAATGAGGCTCAAAAGGCCATCGGCGGCACGGTGAAGGTGCAGGGCTTTATCGAGAACCTGCGCAACAGCAAGTATATGGCATTTATCGTGCTGAAAGATATTACCGGCAAGCTGCAGATCACGGTGGAGAAGGCCGACCACCCCGAGCTGGTGGATACCATCGACCAGCTCACCCCGGACTCTGTCATCACCGTTACCGGCAAGGTGATGGAGAACGACTACGTCAAGATGGGCGGCGTGGAGATGATCCCCGAGAGCATCGAGGTGGAGAGCACCGCCAATGCACTGCCCATCGTCCGCAAGGAGATCGCAGCCACCAAGAAAAAGAAGGCTGTGGAGCGCTCCAGCATCGACCAGCGCATCGACTACCGCTGGATCGACCTGCGCACCGACGAGAACCAGCTGATGTTCAAGGCACAGAGCTGCTTCGTCAACGCCATGCGCAAGTTCCTGCTGGACCGCAACTTCATCGAGATTCACACACCCAAGCTGATCGCTGCTGCCAGCGAGAGCGGCTCTGAGGTGTTCAAGGTGGACTACTTCGACCGCAACGCTTATCTGGCACAGAGCCCCCAGTTCTATAAGCAGATGGCCATGGCTGCCGGCTTTGAGCGTATCTTCGAGACTGGTCCTGTGTTCCGCGCTGAGAAGAGCTACACCAACAAGCACGCTACTGAGTTCTCCGGCTTCGATCTGGAGTTCAGCTACATCACCTCCTTCAAAGATGTGATGAAGATGGAAGAGGAGCTGCTGACCGCCGGTCTGCAGGCTGTTAAAGATAACTACGGCGACCAGATCAAGGAGTTGTTCGGACTGGAAGTCATCGTGCCCACCACGCCGTTCCCGGTGGTCAAGCTGGCAGACCTGTATAAGGCTCTGGAGGAAGAGTTCGGCTACACCGTGGACGAGAGCGAGAAGGGTGATCTGACCACCGAGGCCGAGCGCCTGAGCTACGACTGGGTCAAGAAGCACTATGGTCACGAGTTCCTGTTCATCACCGATTACTCCGCCGAGAAGCGCGCTTTCTACCACATGCGCGATGAGAACGGCGTGCCGCAGGGCTACGACCTGATCTGGCGCGGCGTGGAGATCACCACCGGTGCCCAGCGCGAGCATCGCTACGAGGTGCTGAAGAAGCAGGCTGAGGAGAAGGGTCTGGCTGATGATGTCAAGTTCTATCTGGAGTTCTTCCAGTACGGCTGCCCGCCCCACGGCGGCTTTGGTCTGGGCATCGACCGCCTGACCATGCTGCTGTGCGGCCTGAGCATCAAGGACGCCGAGTTCCTGTTCCGCGGCCCCAACCGCCTGACCCCGTGATTTCATAAAGCCTTTCTGAGAGCTGCTGTGTTTTGCACGGCAGCTCTTTTTTGAGTCCCGTGAAAAGGCAATTGAGGAAAATCTGCGGATTTTCCTCAATTGCAATTATATAAAATAATTTTTCCGCTGATTATGCCCAGAGCAAAGCGGAGGGCATTCAAAACTGTCCCGGCATAATAAACGCTCCCTTTTCATACGATACAACGAGCACACCCACCCCTACGGGCGCGGTGCGCAGCGCAACAGGAAGGGGAGAAGGACCTTGGAGAAACAGGAACAGAACAGCATCTGTCGCGAGATCGGCGCACGCACCGGCGGGGATATCTACATCGGTGTGGTGGGGCCGGTGCGCAGCGGCAAATCCACCTTTATCAAGCAGTTCATGGAGCAGCTGGTGCTGCCCGCCATGTCCGGCTCTGCCGCCGCCCGGGAGCGTGCCCGGGACGAGCTGCCGCAGTCGGCAGCGGGGCGCACCATCATGACCACCGAGCCGAAATTCATCCCGGAGACCGCCGTGCCCCTGCAGCTGGAAGGCGGCGGGGCGTGCCGGGTGCGGCTGATCGACTGTGTGGGCTACATGGTGGAGGGTGCCATGGGGCACGAGGAGGACGCAAAGCCCCGCATGGTCAAAAGCCCGTGGTTTGAGCAGGAGGTGCCCTTTGATCTTGCCGCAGAGACCGGCACCCGCAAGGTGATCTGTGAGCACTCCACCATCGGGGTGGTGGTCACCACCGACGGCTCAGTCAGCGATATCCCCCGGGCGGGCTACGCAGAGGCCGAAAGGCGGGTCGTCACCGAGTTGGAAGCGCTGGGCAAGCCCTATATCATCCTGCTCAACAGCACCCACCCGGACGCGCCGGAGACCCGGCAGCTGGCCGAGGGCATGGCGCGGGACTACCGCCGCACCGTGCTGCCGGTAAGCTGCGTGGACTTGGACGCCGCCATGCTGGGGGAGATTTTGCGGCGGGTGCTGTATGAATTTCCGGTGCAGGAGCTGGATTTTGCCCTGCCCCGCTGGGTGACCATGCTGGAGCCCGGGCACTGGTTGCAAGCACAGGTGTACGCAGCTGCCATGCAGCTGGCAGAGCGGGTGTCCCGCATGAAGGATCTGCCCACTGGAACGGACGCCCCTGCGCTGGAATGCGAGGCTGTGCAGCGCTCGGCAGTGGCGGGCGCAGATCTTGCCGCCGGCAGTGTGCGGGTGAGCGTGGAGTTAAAGCCGGAAATCTTTTATCAGGTGCTCAGCGAGCAGACCGGGCTGGACATCGGGGACGAGGCGGGGTTGATGCCCTGCATCATGGAGCTGGCCCGGGCAAAACGCGCCTACGAGAAGGTGCGCAGCGCCTTGGAGCAGGTGGAAGCCACGGGCTACGGCATCGTGATGCCCTCCATCGACGAGCTGCATCTGGAACCCCCGGAGATCGTGCATCAGGACGGGCGCTGCGGGGTGCGGCTGCAAGCCTGTGCGCCCTCTATCCAGATGATGAAGGCCACTATCCATACGGAACTGAGCCCCATCGTGGGCACCGAGAAGCAGAGCGAGGACTTGGTGCAGAGCCTGCTGGCCGACTTTGCGGACGACCCGGTGCAGCTGTGGGAGTCCAACATCTTTGGCAAAAGCCTGCACGAGCTGGTGAACGACGGTTTGCAGAACAAGCTGCTCCACATCCCGCAGGAGGCCCGCACCCGCCTGCAGGAAACGCTGGAGCGGGTCATCAACGAGGGCTGCACCGGGCTGATCTGTATCCTGATCTAGGGTGTATCTGAAAAAATCCCCGCCCGCCGTAAGTTCTGCTTACAGCGGGCGGGGATCGTTCTGTCTTATTTTTCTTCCTCGGTCAGCTTGTTGATCAGCAGCTGATAGATCTCGTTGCCCTTCAGGATGAACTGCTTCTTTACCAGTTCGGCGCTCAGCCGGTCGGGCGTACCCAGCTCCAGACAGAACAGTTCGCTGTCCAGCCCCTTTACGGTGCAGCGCACGGTGCAGTGACCATCGGCCTTTTCGGTGATGTGGGCGCTGTACTTGGCCTCCTTGCGGGCCCATGTCTGGCAGCGCAGCACGGCAGCCACCGCCCGCTCCCGCACGCTGCGGGGCAGGTCGTAGGCCAGCTCCTGCGCCACCTTGCGGCCTTTATCGGTAATGGTGTAGCTGTCGCCGGTCAGGGTGACCAGCGCCTGTTTTGTGATATCGTCCAGACAGGAGCCAATCTCAAAATAGTTGACAAGGGCTTCCTCCATCAGGGCGTTCTCGATCTCCTGCCGGGTAATGGGGCCGGCGTTTTTCACCAGATAGCACAGCAACAGCCGGATCTCGGTGCTGCTGGTCAGGCCACCGGGACGGACACCGGCGGTAAAAGCATCATTGGCGCTCATCGTTCCTTACATCCCCCTTGCGCTTTCACATGGTATCAAAGGCCTGCGCCGCTGCCAAAAGGGCGGGCAGCAGGCAGACAAAAACTCTTTCTATTAGTATAAAGGCTTTCAGCCCGGATTGCAAGCCGCAACGGCAAAATCTGTCTCAATGCGCTTGGGACATTCCGGTGTGGAGTACACCCACCTGTCCAGATGTCCCTCGGTGATGAAGTACCGCAGCTCAAACCGGTGGGGCTGGCTCAGGGCGTGGTTCACGATGACCAGCTTGATCTTCATCTTTTCCGGCAGGATGTTTTTGATGTAGACGCTTACCGCCTGTCCGGGTGCAAGGCCGGAGCAGCTCTCCGCAAGCCCCGCAAGGTTCGGCGCAATTTCCACAAAGGTACCGTATTCCTCCACGCTGCGCACGATGCCCACCACCGTTTCGCCCACGGTGAACCGGGCGGCGTTCTCTGCCCATGTGCCCAACAGTTCCCGGATGGTCAGCACAAAGCGCCCTTGCGCGTCCCGGTTCTTGATGGCGCACAAGATCTGCTGTCCTACGCTGACCCGGTCGGCAGGGGAGGAGATGCGGCTTACCGACATACAGTCGATGGGCAGCAGGGCACTGATACCACAGCCCACGTCACAAAACGCGCCGAACGGCTCGATGTGGGTCACGGTACAGGGCAGGATATCCCCGGGCGAAAGGGTGTCCAGATACTCCGCCTTGCACAGCCGCTGCGCCTCGGCGCGGGAAAGCCGGTAGCAGGGCGCGCCGTCCTCGTCCGTGTCTAGCCCCTCGATGACAAAACAGGTGGGGCGTCCCACCCGGGTCAGCACCGCAATATCCCGCACGGTACCGGTTTCGGCACCGTCCGCGCACTGGGCAAAGGGCATCACCGCCTTTACGCCGCCCAGCTCAAACCGCAGCTGCCGCCGGGTGTCAAAGGCAAGGGCAGTGGCCTGTAAAATCTCGCCGTTGGCCATGGCAGCCCGCAGCTCGGCAGGAGACAGACGGGCGGCAGAACGGTAACTGTTTTCGGTACGATAAGCTTGCATCATGTTTCATTCCTCTTTCTATATGGTTTTCGGGTCTCTGTGCGATGCTACAACGATATGCAGCAATGTGCGCAGATATTTGCATTTTGTGCGGCTTTGCATTATACTATATCTGTATGCGCAGCACCCGCTCAGCGGGCGGCGGCACACACTGGCTCTGCCGGGCATCTGCGCGGCAGAAAAGAAGGGAGAGGTCGGATAAATATGGACATCGCTGTGGGAGATACCATCCTCACCCGCAAAAAGCACCCCTGCGGGGCATCCAGCTTCGAGGTGCTGCGGGTGGGCATGGATTTTAAGATCCGCTGCACCGGCTGCGGACGCGAGGTCATGCTGCCCCGCGCCAAAATTGAAAAGAACATCAAAAAGGTGGTAAAGCCCGGCAGTGCGCAGTAGCGCAGCCAACGCACCCGAACCGGAACGAATTTGTAAGGAGAACTGCAAGGATGCAAGATATTTCTTCCCGGATGGATGCGGTCTGCCGCCGCTTTGAGGAGCTTTCCATGCGGCTGAACCAGCCCGATACCGCCGCCGACCCGGCGCTGTTCCGCAAGCTGATGCGGGAGTATCACGATACAGAGCCGGTGGTGGAGGCTTACCGGGACTGGCAGACTGCGCTGGATCATCTGGCGCAGGCCAAAGCCCTGCTGGAGGAGCCCGGTTCACTGGACCCGGACTTCAAGCAGATGATACAGCAGGAAATCGGCGAAAAAAGTCAAGATGTGGCAAAGCTGGAAAATAATCTCAAAATTTTGCTGCTGCCCAAGGACGTGAACGACGGCAAAAACGTCATCATGGAGATCCGCAGCGGTGCCGGCGGCGAGGAAGCCGCTCTGTTTGCCCACAGTCTGCTGCGGATGTACACCATGTACGCCCAGAACCATGGTTGGACGCTGGAACTGCTCAACCTGAACGAGACCGAACTTGGCGGCGTAAAGGAAGCCATCGTCTCAGTGGATGGCGCAGGTGCGTATAACCGCCTCAAGTATGAGAGCGGGGTGCACCGGGTGCAGCGTGTGCCGGAGACCGAGACCCAAGGCCGCATCCACACCTCCACCGCCACCGTGGCGGTAATGCCGCAGGCAGAGGAGGTGGACTTTGCGCTGGATATGAAGGACCTGCGCATTGACACCTTCCGCTCCTCCGGTGCGGGCGGTCAGCACATCAACAAGACCTCCAGCGCCATCCGTGTGACCCATATCCCCACAGGTACGGTGGTGGAGTGCCAGAACGAGCGCAGTCAGTTCCAGAACAAGGATAAGGCGCTGGAGATCCTGCGCAGCCGCCTCCTTGCACAAAAGCAGAAGGAACAGCAGGATGCCATCAACGCCCAGCGTCAGGGGCAGGTGGGCACCGGCGACCGCAGCGAGAAGATCCGCACCTACAACTTTCCGCAGGACCGCTGCACCGACCACCGCATCGGCCTGACCGTCCATAATCTGGAAAAGATCATGGATGGCAATCTGGATGAGGTGATCGACGCCCTTGCCACCCGCGAGCAGACCGAAAAGCTGCAAAGGCTGGGCGGGTAAAATCCGGTTTTGCGGGTGCAAAACCATCCAAACGACTGCCAAGCAACTATACTTTACAGATAGAAAGAACGATGATTCGTATGGAAATCAAAACAAGAATTTTACCTGCCGATGAAGCAGGCGTAGCCGAGGCCGCACAGCTGCTGCGGCAGGGTCAGCTTGTGGCCCTGCCAACAGAAACGGTCTACGGCATTGCCGCCGATGCCCGCAACGGTGCGGCGGTGCGCGATATCTTTGTGGCCAAGGGGCGCCCGCAGGATAACCCCCTCATCGTCCACGTCACCGGGCCGGAGATGCTGCCGGGTCTTGTCAGCGAGGTGCCGGAGCGTGCCCAGCTGCTGATGGCAGCCTTCTGCCCCGGCCCACTGACCATCATCATGCCGCGCGGGCCGGAGGTGGCGGATGAGTGCTGCGCCGGGCTGGATACCGTGGGCATCCGGATGCCCAGCCACCCGGTAGCGCGGGCGGTCATCCAGCAGAGCGGCTGCGCCTTTGCCGCCCCCAGCGCCAACCTTTCCGGCAAGCCCAGCCCCACCAACGCACAGGATGTGTTCACCGATATGGACGGCCGCCTGCCGCTGATTTTGGATGGCGGCGAGTGCGATGTGGGTGTGGAAAGCACCGTGGTGTCGGTGGTGGGGGAAAAGCCCACCCTGTTCCGCCCCGGCCACATCACGCTGGAGGACTTGGAACGCGCCCTTGGTGAAGAAGTAGAGGTGTCCAAGGCCATTCTGGAAAAGCTGCCGGAGGGTGCTGTGGTGCGCAGCCCGGGCATGAAGTATAAGCACTACGCCCCCAAGGCCGATGTGACCCTGCTCAGCGGCACCTTTGCGCAGTTCAAGGCCTATGTGGACGCCCATAAAAACGAGAACCCCAGCTGCCTGTGCTTTACCGGCGAAAGCGCAAAGCTGGACGTGCCCTGCGTGGAATACGGCCGCGAGGGGGACGGTGCCGATCAGGCAAAGCACATCTTCCGCTCCCTGCGGGCGCTGGATGAGCAGGGCGACGGCGTAGTCTACGCCCGCTGCCCGCAGAAGGACGGCCTGTCCATGGCAGTGTACAACCGCCTGATCCGCGCCGCCGCCTTCCGGGTGATCGACCTATGATTACCTTGGGCATCACAGGGCGCAGCGGCTGCGGCAAGTCCACGGTCACAGCGGTATTTGCCGCCCATGGCGTGCCGCTGGCAGACGCCGACCAGCTCAGCCGGGAAATTTTGTTGCCCGGCTCGCCGCTGCTGCCGCAGCTTGCGGCGCGGTTCGGCGGGGATATCCTTCGCTCGGACGGCACGCTGGACCGCCGCCTGCTGGCTGACCGCGCCTTTGCCACCCCGGAAGGCAAGGTCGCGCTGGATAGCCTGACCCACCCCGCCATCGTGGCACGCATCCGCGCCGCAAAGCAGGCGGCGCAGGCCGCTGGTGCGCCCCTTTTTGTGCTGGACGGTGCAGTCATCGTGGGCACGGCGGCACAGGCTGAGTGCGACCGCCTGTGCGTGGTCACCGCACCCTTTGAGACCAGCGTGGCGCGCATTGTGGCGCGGGACGACATTTCGCCGGAGATGGCTGCCCGCCGCTTGAACGCTCAGACCCCGGAACAAACCCTGACCGCACAGGCAGACTACACCCTGCACAACGACGCCGGGTTGGAGACGCTGCAAGCCGCAGCCGCCCGCCTGTGTGAGCGGCTGCAGGCAGAAGGGGGCGTGACGGCAGCGCTTTGAACGAACAAAATTATGAAAAAGCCTACGACCCCATCGCCGCCCGGGAGCGCCGCGCCGCGCGGGAAAAGCTGCGTCGCCGCAAACAGCAGCGCCGCCGCCGGCTGGTGCGGCGGCTGGTCGCTTTGTGCTTGGCAGTGGTGCTTACGGTGTGCGTGGTGCCGCCTTTGTGCAACCGGGCAGAGCAGCTTTTGTACCCCTGCAAGTACGAGCAGCTGGTGGAAAAATGGGCAGCAGCCTACGAGCTGGACCCGCTGCTGGTCTACGCCTTTATCCGCACCGAAAGCGGCTTTGACCCGCAGGCCACCTCCAGTGTGGATGCCCGGGGCCTGATGCAGATGACTGAGGAGACCTTTCTCTGGATGCGCAGCAAGATTGCCCCGGAGGAACCGCTGACCTTTGCCGACCTGTACAGCCCCGATACCGCCATCCGGTTCGGGTGCTACTACCTGCACCTGTGTATGGTGCGCTACAAAGGGGATGTATCCACGGCGGCAGCGGCCTACCACAGTGGCTGGGGCACGGTGGATCAGCTGCTGCAAATAGAGGAACACTCGGCAGATGGGGAAACGCTGCAGGGCTTCCCTTATAACCAGATGCACCACTACGTCAACAAGATCACCGCCTGCTACCAGACCTATCAGCGTCTGTACGCAGGTCAATGATAAAAAGTTAAGGAGCAAAAAATCATGAGTGAGAAACTTACTGCAAAAGAGTACGCCGAAAAGCTGCTCTACACCCCTGAGTACGCTGCCGACAAGCAGGCAGACGTAAAGGAAAAGGCTGCTGCCTTTGCCGAGGGCTACAAGAAATTTATGGACAGCGCCAAGACCGAGCGCGAGGCTGCCGTTGTCAGCGAGCAGATGCTGCTGGCTGCCGGCTACAAGGCTTTTGAACCCCAAAAGGCCTACGCCCCCGGTGAGAAGGTCTACTTCATTCAGGAGAACAAGGCTGTTGTGGCGGCTACCATCGGCCAGAAGCCCTATGAAGAGGGCTTCCGTCTGGTCATCGCCCACATCGACTGCCCCCGTCTGGACCTGCGTCCCAACCCCCTGTACGAGTCTGACCACATGAGCTACTTCCGCACCCACTACTACGGCGGTATACGCAAGTACCAGTGGGCTACCATCCCGCTGGCCATCCACGGCGTGTTTACCCGCGCCGACGGCTCCAGCGTCAACTTTGCCATCGGTGAGGACGAGAACGATCCCGTGTTCTGCATCACCGACCTTCTGCCCCATCTGGGTGCTGAGCAGAACGAGCGCAAGCTCAGCGAGGGCATCAAGGGCGAGGAGCTGAACGTGCTCATCGGCTCTGACACCGTGGAGGAAGAGGACGTCAAGGAGGCTGTCAAGCTGAACACCCTCATCCTGCTGAACCAGAAGTACGGCATCACCGAGCGCGACTTCACCCGCGCCGAGATTGAGGTGGTGCCCGCCAGCAAGGCACGCGACGTGGGCTTTGACCGCTCCATGATTGGTGCCTACGGCCACGATGACCGCGTGGATGCTTACCCCGCACTGCTGGCCGAGATCGAGACCAAGGATCCCGTGCACACCACCATCTGCGTGCTGACCGATAAGGAAGAGATCGGTTCCGACGGTGTGACCGGTATGCAGAGTATGTATGTGTTCCACTTTATGCAGCTGCTCTGCCGTGCTGCCGGTCAGGACGACATTCTCGCCTTCCGCAACAGCGTGTGCCTGTCTGCGGACGTGACCGCTGCCTACGACCCCTCCTGGGCAAGCGCCTTTGAAAAGCAGAACGGCACCTACGCCGGCCGCGGCATTGCCATCTTCAAGTACACCGGCAGCCGCGGCAAGAGCTCTGCCAGCGACGCCAACGCCGAGCTGCTGGGCGACATCACCCGGATGCTGGATGCCAACAACGTGGCATGGCAGATCGGCGAGATGGGCCGTCTGGATCTGGGCGGCGGCGGTACCATTGCCAAGTATGTGGCAAACCGCGGCATCAAGGTGCTGGATATGGGCGTGCCCGTGCTGTCCATGCACTCTCCCTTCGAGGTCATCCATAAGACCGACCTGTACATGGCTTACCGCACCTTCTCTGTGTTCTGCCAGTCTGCTGACTAAAAAATATGTATGTCGCGGCCACAGGCCGTGACATACATATCATAAAAACATCTTTTCACAGAGCCGCTGCACATTTTTGTGCGGCGGCTCTGTTTTTTGCGCAAAACCCTTGACCTTCAACCGGCTTTAAGGTGTAATGTAAGGGCGGAGGTGAAGCAAATGAACATCAAACAGGCTTCCGAACAAAGCGGCGTGTCCGCCCCGAACATCCGTTTTTATGAAAAAGAAGGGCTTCTCACACCGGCACGCAGGCAGGGCAATGACTACCGCGATTACACCGCCGGGAACGTCCGCACGCTTAAACTTATCCGTATGCTACGGATGCTGGATGTGCCGCTGCCTACCATCAAGGCGGTACTGCGCGGGGAACAGCCCCTGCAACAGGCGCTGCAAGCCCAGCAGACCGTGCTGGAGCAGCAGGCGGCGCATCTGGCGGCAGCCATGCAGTTCTGCGCCGACCTTGCCCGGCAGGCTCCGCAGACGGACACGCTGGACGTGGACGCCTGCCTGACCCGCATGGAAAGCCCTGCCCATCAGCAGGGGTTCTTCTCCGGCTGGCTGCAGGATTACTGCACGCTGGCGAAGGTGCAGCATCAAAAGCACTTTTTCTTTATCCCGCAGGGCAGCATCAACACCCCGCAGGAGTTTACGGTGGCTTTGCAGGCCTATGCAGAGGAAAAGGAAATGCAGTTTACCCTGACCAAAGAGGGAATGTACCCGGAGTTTTTGCTGGACGACATCGCGTATAAGGCCTACCGCAACCCGGGCAAGTACCGGGACGAGATCTGCTGCGATGCTGTGCATCCCGAGCAGCTGGACGCAGGACTGCCGCTCCGGCGGGAGAAGCTGCTGCGCTTTTTGCGCCTCGCTGTGCCGCCGGTATGTACCTTTGCCGCCATTCTGGCGGCGGGGTGGGTGGTGACCGGCGGCGCAGGCTGGCTCTGGCTGGCGGTGCTGGCCTCTGCCGGGGTACTGCTGGGACGCTGCTTTGAAAAATGGCTGTAAGGTGCACTACCCCAGCGGCAGCGCCTCGGCTACGGTCAAAAAGGTGTAGCCGTTGTCCGCATACCACCGGATGATATCCGGCAGCGCCTCGGCGGTGGTGTGGGTGGTGGCAGAATCGTGCATCAGCACCACGCAATGGGTCTGCTCGCCGGTCTCCCGCACCACATTGCGGTAGATGGTATCCGCACTGGGGTGCCCGCCCACGGCATCCTCGGCGCAGACGTTCCAGTCCACCCACTGCCAGCCGCGCTGCTCTACCTCGGTTTTCAGCTGCGGCATCAGCCCCTTGCCACCGTAGCGGCGGCTCACGGTGTTGGTGCTGCCGCCGGGAAAGCGCAGGTACCGGATGCTCTCAGCGTCCACATAGGGCGCAATGCGCTGTTTCAGCAGGGCAATGTCCTTCCAGTAGGCGGCGCTGCTGCGGTAGATGTCGCTGTATTCGTGGGAGGCAGAGTGCAGCGCGATCTGATGCCCGGCGGCAGCAGCCTGTGTGAGCAGGGGCAGATATTTCTCATTGTAGCCGGTGGCCACCACAAAAAAGGTGCCGTGCACCCCGGCGGCATCCAGCGCCGCCAGCACCTCCGGGGTGGTCTTGCTGGGGCCGTCGTCAAAGGTCAGGCAGACCCATTTTTCCGGCAGGGAAGGAGCGGCGGGCGTACCGGCATCGGATGCAGCCACCGCCGGCGCGGCAGGGGAAAAGGGCGAAAAGTCCGGCGCGGCGGTCAGCTCGTTCAGATTGCAGCCTACCGGCGCGCGTGCCGGCACCAGCCACCCCGCCGCAAACGCTGCCAGCGCAGCCGCCAGCAGCCCGCCCCATAGCCCGATGCGCCCGCCGGTGCGCCGCACAAATTGCTTCATATACAAACCCCTCCTTTGCTCTGGGCGCAGCGCCGCAGGCACACTTTCCGCGTACAAATGACCTGTGCAATTGCCCGCAAGGCTGCTTTTGCGCGCGCTGCGCTGCTATTATAGATATGAAGCATAAAAAAACTTATGAGAAACAAAGAAACCACTTGACGAATGGCCGGAAATATGTTACTATATCCAAGCAGTCCGCACCAACGGTTTTCTACCTCAAAAACCGGAGAACTGTATAACAGGTATGCGAGGGTGGCGGAACTGGCAGACGCGCACGTTTGAGGTGCGTGTGGTTTATCCTTGGGGGTTCGAGTCCCCTCCCTCGCACCAGAAGGCAAGTCGGTTTTTGACTTGCCTTTTTTCTATGAGCAGAAGTGGTGGAATGGCAGACACGCTGGTTTTAGGCACCAGTTCCTTGTGAGTGAGGGTTCAAGTCCCTTCTTCTGCACCAGCTAAAGACCCGCAGCGGCCCTGAAACTTCAGGCGCGGCCTGCGGGTCTTTTTTGCCTTTTTTGAGCAGCAAAAGCAGGGCAACTCTGCGTGAATCGCCCTTGAAACGACACGAATCGCCCCGGGGATGTGTTGACAGGCTTTTTTGCGGAATGGTATAATGTTATTAGGGATAGTGTCGGTTTATGCGGGAACTGACACGCAGCGGTTGTACACTTTTTGCAAAAAACTGTGCACAGCGCTTTGACATAAAGCCTTTGGAAGAACGTATTGTGAAGGGGGCTGGCTGCGGGGCAGTCGGGGGGAAATTGACCTTATGAAGAAGAAACGAAAAAATATATTGCTCATAGCAGGGATGCTGCTGGCGCTGCTGGTCGGCATCCTTATTTACAGCGCCTATACCCAGAAGCAGATCTATCAGGAAAGCACGGCAAATCTGCTTTCCACCTATGGGCAGTCTGCCAAGACCTTTACCATGTTTGCGCAGCGCAACTGGAACATCCTGACCGACTGGGACAGCTACCTAGGCACCCTTGCGGAGCTGGGAGAGCAGGAGGGGCAGTGGCAGGAGTATATCGCCCAAAAGGCTACTTGGCAATACACGGATTTTTACCTGTTCAACGAGCAGTGCGAGTTCTGGACCACCGCCGGGCGGCAGGGCACAGCAGAGCATATGAGGGCAACTTTTGAGGAGCTGTATACTGCAAATGCTCCGGTGATCTCCAGCTATATCTCCAGTCAGGGCATCCGCAAGATCCTGTTTGCTATCCCAATGGAGCAGCCGCTGCAGTTGGACGGCACTACCTATACGGCGCTGGTGGTCAGCTACGATAACGCCGTGCTGGAAAAGCTGCTGGGCAGCATGGTCTATGAGGGACAGAGCGATTGCTATATCGTGCGCTCAAACGGCGATATCGTGCTTTCCACCGAGACAAAGACCGAGATCACCGAGCAGATGACCAACCTGTTTGATTACTTACGGCAGAACGCCAGCGTGGATCAGCCTTACTTTGACACCATGGTGCAGACCCTGCCGCAGGGCGGCGAGGGCTGTGTGCTGTTCACCATGAACGGGCAGAAATATTACCTGATCTATCAGCCGCTGGGCATTCTGGATTGGAGCATCATCGGCATCGTACCCACCGGGGTGGTGGATTCCGGGATGCGCAGGGTGCAAAACGCTACTATTTTAGTCATCGCACTGCTGGGGCTTCTGATCATGGCAGGCGTGGTAAAGATCCAGCGTGACGCGGAGCGCAACCGCCGTCGGGAGCTGGAGCGCCGCCGGGAAAAAAGCGATATGATGTTTGCGGGCATGGCACGCGTTGTGGAGCGTTTTGCAGTGTGCGATCTGGACCGCGACCGCTACCAGTACCACGAGCGGCGCGGAGAGCCGCTGTACCAACCGGAGGGCTCTTACCAGCAGATGCTGGAGCAAATATCGCGCAAGTATGTAGTTCTGACCGATAGCGAAAACGCCAAGATCCCCCAGATGCTGGCCCCGGAAAACCTGCGCAGGCTCATCAAAACGGACAACGACTCCCTCAAGCTGGAATATGCCGCCCGCGATAAAAGCGCATTTTTCATGATGACGGTCGTTCCCATGGCGTGGAAGGAAAATCGCCTGACCCGTGTGATGATGATCGTGCAGGATATGGGCAAGCAGCACCTGCTGCAAAGCCTTGCCAACACCGATGGCCTGACCGGTCTGCTGAACAAGCGCTACTTCGACCGGGTACTGACGGTGCTGGAGCAGCACAGCCAGCCTTTTGCGCTATTTTATATGGACTTGGACCGCTTCAAGCCGGTCAACGATACCTACGGCCATGATGTGGGCGATAAGCTGCTGAAGGGCGTTTCCCAGCGGCTGCAGGGCTGCATCCGCAGCCGGGACTACGCCTTCCGTCTGGGCGGCGACGAGTTCGCCCTGCTGCTGCTCGGCCCGATGGAGTCGGAGGCCTGCGCCAGCAAGATGAACCTGATCTGTGAGATGGTCGCTGTGCCCTACGAGATCGACGGCAATACCGTGAGCGTGGGTGCCAGCTGCGGCTACGCCCTGTACCCCGCCGAAAGCGTGGACGTGCAGCAGGTGCGCTATATCGCCGACCAGCGGATGTACGAGAATAAGCAGGCAAATCACGCCAGACAGGACGGCGCGGAAAGCATTTAAAATCGTCTTACATAAAGCAAGGCCGCAGCACGGTATTTTGTGCTGCGGCCTTGCCGTTATATTATGCTATTACAGATGCAGCATATCCCGCTGGGCGGCAGCGCGGTAGCGCAGCGCAGCGGCGATAAAGCCCTTGAACAGGGGATGTGCGCGGTTGGGGCGGCTCTTGAACTCCGGGTGGAACTGTGCACCCAGATGGAAGTCGCGGCCGGGCAGCTCCACAGTCTCCACCAGATGGCCGTCCGGGCTTGTGCCGGAGATGACCAGCCCGGCGTCCTGCATCTCCTGCCGGAAGTCGTTGTTGAACTCATAGCGGTGGCGGTGACGCTCCCAGATCTCGTTCTCGCCGTAGCACTCGGCCATCTTGGTGCCGGGCTTCACCGTGCAGGGGTACTTGCCCAGACGCATGGTGCCGCCCTTGGGGATATTGCCCTGCTGGTCCGGCATCAGGGAGATGACGTTGTGGGCACCGTCCGGGGTGAACTCGCTGGAATTGGCGTCCTTGTAGCCCAGCACATTGCGGGCAAATTCAATGACCATGATCTGCATACCAAGGCAGATGCCAAAGCAGGGCACATGGTTCTCGCGGGCGTACTGGGCTGCCTGAATCATACCCTCAATGCCGCGGTCGCCAAAGCCGCCGGGCACGATGATGCCGTCCACATCCGCAAAGGCCTCCTTGCAGGCGGCCTGATCGGTCAGATCCTCGCTTTCTACCCAGCGGATCTCCACCTGACTGTCATTCTCAAACCCGGCATGATACAGGCTTTCCATCACCGAGAGATATGCGTCGTGCAGCTTGACATACTTGCCCACCAGTGCAATGGTGCAGGTCTTGCTGCGGGTGGCGATGCGGGAGACCACCTGCTTCCACTCGGTCAGGTCGGCGGGGGGAACATCGAGGTGCAGCTGCTGTACCACCACATCGTCCAGACCGTTGGTGTGCAGCATCAGCGGGCACTGGTACAGGCTCGGCATGGTCAGGTTCTCAATGACGCACTCGGGCTTGACGTTGCAGAAGGTGCTGATCTTGCGGCGGATATCGCTGCCCACACTGCCGTCTGCGCGCAGAATGATGATGTCGGGGCTTACGCCCATGCCCTGCAGCTCCTTGACCGAGTGCTGCGCGGGCTTGGACTTGTATTCATCCGAGCCGGAGATGTAGGGCACCAGCACCACATGGATGTAGCAGCAGTTCTCCCGTCCCTGCTCCAGACCAACCTGACGGATGGCTTCAAGGAAGGGCTGGCTCTCGATATCGCCGGTGGTGCCGCCGATCTCGGTAATGACCACATCGGCTTCGGTAGAGGAGGCCAGATTATAAATGTAGCTCTTGATCTCGTTGGTGATGTGAGGGATAATCTGCACCGTCTGTCCCAGATAAGCGCCCTGACGCTCCTTGTTCAGCACGTTCCAGTACACCTTGCCGGTGGTCAGGTTGGAGTACTTGTTCAGATTTTCGTCGATGAAGCGCTCGTAGTGTCCCAGATCCAGATCGGTCTCGGTGCCGTCATCGGTCACGAACACCTCGCCGTGCTGCAGCGGGCTCATGGTGCCCGGGTCCACGTTCACATAGGGGTCCAGCTTCTGGCTGGCCACCTTCAGGCCGCGGCACTTCAAAAGCCGGCCCAGAGATGCAGCGGTAATGCCCTTGCCCAGACCGGAGACCACGCCGCCGGTCACAAAAATAAATTTTGCCATAAAAATATACCTTCCTTTGTTGTAGAATAAAACTCTCCCATAAAAGGCCCGCTCTCGGCGCACCCCTTTCCCTGCGGGTGCGTGGCGAAGCCCTATGTCTCATTCGTTTCTGTCAGCGTACTCTTCCAGCACCTCCTGCGCCACCTCGGCGCGGTCGCGGCGGGTGTCCATAGCCTGTTTTTCAAGGTAGCGGTGCGCTTCGGCCTCGGTCATGTGGGCGTGCTCTACCAGACAGCACTTTGCCCGGCTGACCAGCCGCAGCTGCCCGATCTTGTCCTGCAGGCGGGCGTTTTCCTGCCGCAGTCGCTGCAGGCGGTGGTTGCCGGCAGCCGCCATGTGCATGGCCTGCAAAAACAACGGGGTGGTGAAGGGTTTGCTCAGCAGCAGCACCCCCTGCTCGTTCAGGGGGGCAAGCAATTGCTCAGCCTGTGCGGCCTTTACCAGAAAGACCACACCGGCATCAGTCTGCTCCACAGCGGTGATGCACAATTCGTGCCCGAACTCATCGGGCAGGGGAGCGTTGACCACGATCAACTCAAAATCAGATTCCGACATTCTGCGCCGTGCCTCGGCTCCGCTGGGAATGATCACCGGGCGGCTGTAACCCATCTCGGACAGCCGCGCGGCAATATACTCGTTGGAGTTGGCACCGGCGCTTACGATCAGTGCGCGTCCCATTTTCCGCACTCCTTTCTCCTGCGCTGGCAGGGATCAGATGGCGTTAAAATAGTAGACGCGTTCGTGCTCGGCCCGGTCAGGCGCACTCCGCAGTGCGGCGCAGCGCTTGAGCTCCTCCGAGAAATAGCGTTTAGAAAGCCCCTCTGGCAGCACCCGGCGCAGGAACTCGCTCTCCTCGGCCACCTGCACCGCCTCCTCAAGGGTGGCGGGCAGGGTCTCAAGCCCCAGTCCCTTGGCTTCGGCGGCATCGAACAGGTTGCGGTTCACCGGCGGCTGCAAGACCATGCGCTGCTCAATGCCGTCCAATCCGGCGGCAAGGATCAGGCCAATGGCCAGATACGGGTTGCAGGCGGGGTCCGGGCTGCGCAGCTCCATGCGGCAGTTGTCGCCCTTGACCATGGGAATGCGCACCAGCTGGCTGCGGTTCTGGCGGCTCCAGCTCACATAGCGGGGCGCTTCGTCACAGCCAAAGCGCTGGTAGCTGTTGGGCAGGGGATTGGTAAACACGGTCAGTTCCCGGCTGTGTGCCAGCACACCGGCCATAAAGCTGCCGGCAATGCTGTCCGGGGCAATATCGCCCTCAAACAGGTTTTTGCCGTCCATGTAAAGCGAGAGGTTGATGTGCAGCCCGCTGCCGGCCTGCTGGGGCAGGGGTTTGGGCAGAAAGCTGGCGTGCAGGCCGTTGCGCATGGCAATGGCACGGACGATCTGCTTAAAGGTCATCACGTTGTCGGCGGTTTTCAGCGGCCCAGCGTAGCGGCAGTCGATCTCGTTCTGGCCGTTGCCGCTCTCGTGGTGGCTGTGCTGGGGTGCCATACCCATCTGCTCCATGGTCAGGCAGATATCCCGGCGCAGATTTTCACCCGCATCCAGCGGCGCAACATCAAAATATCCGCCGAAGTCAATGGGAATGCAGGTAGGGTGGCCACGGTCGTCCTTTTCAAACAGATAAAACTCGCACTCGGTACCCACGTTGCAGGTAAGCCCCAGCTTTTTGAATTTGCGGTTCACATCCCGCAAAAAGCCACGGCAGTTGCCGCTAAAGGCTGCGCCGTCCGGCTTTTCCACATCGCAGAAGAACTGCATCACTCGGCCCTCGGTGGGACGCCACGGCAGGATGGTCACGGTGGAAAGATCCGGCCGCAGTACAAGGTCGCTTTCCTCAACGTGCATAAAGCCCGCAATGGAACTGCCGTCAAAGCACACGCCCTCTTCCAGCGCCTTGGACAGATTGCTAGCCAGCACGGCAATGTTCTTCTGGGTGCCAAAAATATCACAGAAGGCAAAGCGCACAAATTTGACGTTGTTGTCCTCCACGAAATCCAGAATATCCTGTTGGGTGGAATAGCTCATAAATAACCCCCTTACAAAAACTGCATTTCAAATAAAACGCCCAAAGGCCTGCCCTCAAAAAGGGAGCAGGTCTTTGGGCTGGTGTAAGAAATAGGAAAAGGAGAATGGCTAATTGATCCGGCAGCCGGCGGATGCTTATTTTTTTACGCTGTCAGGAGATTATCAGACGTAGTAAAGCATCTTGCTGTAGCTGGGCAGAGGCCAGTAATCCTCGCCGCAGATAGTCTCGGCATCGTCGGCAGCGGCACGCAGGGCATCCATCACCGGGAGAACGTTATCGTGGAAGGCAACGGCCTTCTCGCTCTCGGTGGGCAGTGCCTTTGCGGCATTCACGGCATCCTGCAGGGTGTCGATGGCATCGCTCATGGCATCGGCGTCAGAAGAAAGCTTTTCCAAAGTCTTGGTCTCGCTGCGTACGCTGATGTGCTCGCTGACAGCCAGCTTGGAAGCGGCGGTATTGGCAACCTCGCTCATGTAGGCGTTGATGGCGGGCAGCAGCTGCTTGCGAGCCATCTCCAGCATGGTCAGAGCCTCGATATTGATGATCTTGGAGTAGTGCTCCATCTCGACCTCGTAGCGGCTCTCCATCTCCACCTTGGTCAGCACGCCGAACTCTTCCATCAGCTGGATGTTCTTGGGCTCGACCAGTGCGGGCAGAGCAGCAGGGGTATTCTTCTTGTTGGGTAGGCCGCGCTTTGCTGCCTCGGCCTCCCACTCGGCGGTATAGCCGTTGCCGTTGAAGATGACGCGGCGATGGTCGCGGATGGTGCGCTTGATCAGAGCGATGGCTGCACTGGTAAAGTCCTCAGCGCCCTCCAGTTCGTCGGCGTAGCCCTTCAGTTCCTTGGCGACAGCAGTGTTCAGGATGGTGTTGCAGTCGCTCAGGTTCTCGGCAGAGCCGGGCATACGGAACTCGAACTTGTTGCCGGTGAAAGCGAAGGGAGAGGTACGGTTGCGGTCGGTGGTGTCCTTGCTGAACTTGGGCAGAACGTCCACGCCCAGATCCATCTTCATCTTGACGGGGCCGGCATAGGGAGAATCGGATGCAATTGCATCGATGACAGCTTCCAGCTCCTCGCCCACGAAGATGGAGATGATGGCCGGAGGTGCTTCGTTAGCGCCCAGACGGTGATCGTTGCCCGGGGTGGCCACAGAGGTGCGCAGCAGATCGGCGTACTCATCCACAGCCTTGATAACAGCGGCCAGGAAGATCAGGAACTGCAGGTTCTCCATGGGGGTGTCGCCGGGATCCAGCAGGTTCTCGTGGGTGGTGCTCATGGACCAGTTGTTGTGCTTGCCGCTGCCGTTCACGCCTTCAAAGGGCTTTTCGTGCTGCAGGCAGACCAGACCGTACTTGGGGGCGATCTTGCGCATCATTTCCATGGTCAGCAGGTTGTGGTCGATGGCTACGTTGGTGGTATCGAAGATGGGAGCAAGCTCGTGCTGGCAGGGAGCAACCTCGTTGTGCTTGGTCTTGGCGGGCACGCCCAGCTTCCACAGCTCCTCGTCCAGCTCCTTCATGAACGCAGAAACCTCGGGACGGATGACACCGAAGTAGTGCTCCTCCAGCTCCTGACCCTTGGCAGAGGGAGCGCCGAACAGGGTGCGGCCGGTGAGAATCAGATCCTGACGTGCCTCGTAGTCCTCCTTCTTGACAAGGAAGTACTCCTGCTCGGGGCCGACGGTGGTGGAGACGTAGTCCACATCCTTGCCGAACAGCTTCAGGATGCGGATGGCCTGACCGGACAGTGCGTTCATGGAACGCAGCAGGGGAGTCTTTTTATCCAGAGCCTCGCCGGTGTAGCTGACGAATGCGGTGGGGATGCACAGCACGTCATCCTTCACAAAGGCGTAGCTGGTGGGGTCCCATGCGGTGTAGCCGCGTGCTTCGCAGGTGGCGCGCAGACCGCCGGAGGGGAAGGAGGAAGCATCGGGCTCGCCGCGTACCAGCTCCTTGCCGGAGAACTCCATGATGGCGGTGCCGTCGCCCACGGGGCTGACGAAGCCATCGTGCTTCTCGCTGGTGATGCCGGTCAGGGGCTGGAACCAGTGGGTGTAATGGGTGGCACCCAGTTCCATAGCCCAGCGCTTCATCACGCTGGCGACAACGTTTGCCACCTCAATGTCCAGCGGAGCACCCTTGTGCAGGGTGTTCTTCAGGCTCTTATAAGTAGCGCTGGGCAGGCGCTCCTTCATAACGTGCTCATTAAAGACCTTGCTGCCGTAGATCTCCATAACATTTGCTGCCATAAATCCTACTCCTTACTTGATCTTACTTTTTTCTTTCGCCTTGGGTCTGCCGCAATGCAGAAACCCAAAGCTTGCTTACATCTTAACAAAAACGGCGCTGCGAGTCAGGAGGTGACCCACAGCGCCGTTGCTGTCTATGGCTAGATTATAGTCTTTGCGGGCAAAAAAGGCAATTGACAAAACTGACGATTCTGCACAAACACGATCTCTGATTTTTGGAACAACCGCGATTGGTATGACTTTTGTACCGAAAAAGCCCCTTTCAGGACAGCCTTTTCCAGCCGGAATGTGCGCAGAACGCTGTAATTGTCCTTTATTATAAAAGCGTCAGATGACCTGAAACAGGAAAAACTTGAGGTAATTCGTTTCCGGCACGCCCCACAGAATGGGATGATCCGGTGCCTGCTGCTTTACCTCGATCTGCCGCAGCTGCCGGTGGGCGTCCTTGGCGGCGGCGCGCAGCATCTTGATGAACAGCTCCTCGGTGGCAAAGTGGGAGCAGCTGGCAGTGGCCAGATACCCGCCCCGGGGCAGCAGCTTCATGGCGCGGTAGTTGATCTCCTTGTAGCCGCGCATGGCGTTCTCCACCGTGCGGCGTGCCTTGGTAAAGGCAGGGGGATCCAGAATGATAAAGTCGTAGGGGCTGCCCTCCTTTTCCAGCCGGGGCAGCAGGGCAAAGGTGTCCTCGCAGAGGAAATCCATGTTGTCGAGACCGTTGCGCTCGGCGTTGCGCTTTGCCATGGCAATGGCTTCGGCGCTGATGTCGGCGGCGGTCACCCGGGCAGCCCCGCCCTTGGCAGCGTTCAGGGCAAAGCTGCCGGTGTGGGTAAAGCAGTCCAGCACGGTGTGCCCGGCGGCAAGGCGTGCCACAGCCCGGCGGTTGTATTTCTGGTCAAGGAAAAAGCCGGTCTTTTGCCCGTTTTCAAAGTCTACATGGTAGTAGACGCCGTTTTCGCAGATCTCGGTCTGGGTGGTGTTCGGGTGGCTCTCGCCGGGCAGGGCAAACCAGCCCTTGTTTTGTTCCAGCCCCTCCTTGGCACGCAGGGCTTCATCGTTGCGCTCGTAGATGCCGTCAATGGTCTGTCCGTCCGCCCGCAGCACCTCAGCCAAAAGCGGGAAGAGTACCGGCTTCAGCTTTTCCATGCCCACGCTCAAAGTCTGGGTGACCAGAACGTTGTTGAACCGGTCCACCGTCAGCCCGGGGAACTGGTCCGCCTCGCCAAAGATGAAGCGGCAAGCAGAGAGGTCGGCAGGTTCCAGCACGGTCTTGCGGTAAGCCCATGCGTACTCTACCCGGCGGCGCCAGAAGGCAGTATCAAAGGTATCGTTGGCATTGCGGGAGATCAGCCGCACCCGGATCTTGCTTTTCAGCGAGAGAAAGCCGGTGCCGAGATAGGCACCCTTGGGGCTGACCACATCCACCAGCGTGCCGTTTTCCGGCTCGGTGCCGGGTGCTTCCAGAATATCGTTCTCGTACACCCAGGGATGCCCGCCCACCAAAAGACCTTCGGCGTGCTTGTTGACTTTATATACAAGATAAGTGCGTTCGCTTTTCATAAAATGCTCCTTCAACTAAGAATGCGCAAAATGATACTTGTTCTGCTCTTTATCATAACATAAAAATATGATAGAATAAATACAAAATTTTGCGGAAGGAAGAGAACGCTATGGAGATCGAACGCAAATGGATGGTGACCGGCTGGCCGGAGGGGCTGCCCCTTGAGGAAGAATTCACCATGCGGCAGGGCTATATCAGCGTGCAGCCCACGGTGCGCATCCGGGAGGAAGCACTGACCGGCGGCAGCACCGATTATATCCTCTGCTTCAAGTCCGCAGGAGGCTTGGCACGGGAGGAGATCGAGCGCAGCATCGATAAAGACCTGTTTGTGCAGCTGGAGGAAAAGATCATCGGTAAACCCCTGATCAAAAAGGTGCGCCGGAGCTACCGCCTGCCGGACGGCGCGGTGTTGGAGGTGAACCATGTGGACGAGGGCCTGCCCACAGCGTTCTGGTACGCCGAGGTGGAGTACCCCACAGTAGAAGCCGCGCTCAGCTGGCAACCGGAAGCCTGCGGCCTTGCGGCGTACCTCAACGATGAAGTGACGAACCAGCCCGGCCAGAGCATGGGCGCATACTGGGTGCAAACCAGAGGATAACGCCAATAATACTGTGAAGGGAATGACTGTTTACGAAAAAGATCAAGCTGAAGCTGGAGCTCCAGTATAACTCGCCGGTGATCCTTACCTTTTTTCTGCTGTCCATGCTGGTGCTGCTGGCAGACGGCTGGACGAACGGCTGGAGCACCATGAACCTGTTCTGCGTGTACCGCTCTTCGTGGCGGGACCCACTGGGCTACGTCCGGCTGTTCGGTCATGTGCTGGGCCATGCAAACTGGGAGCATTTTCTCAATAATATGCTGCTGCTGTTGGTGGTTGGCCCGCCCATGGAGGAAAAATACGGCAGCATCCCGCTGCTCAAGGGCATTTTGTTTACCGCGCTGGTCACCGGTGTGCTGCAATGCATCCTGTTTCCCCACACGGGACTGCTGGGTGCGTCCGGCATCGTGTTCATGCTCATCATGCTGTCCTCGCTGGCAGGCTTTTCCGGCGGCATCCCGGTCACTATGCTGCTGGTGGCGGCGCTGTACTTCGGCCAGCAGGTGTACGATATCATCTTTGTGCACGATAATGTAGCAAACTTTATGCACATCGTGGGCGGCTTGTGCGGTACCGCTTTCGGCTATTACTGCGCCCTCCACCGCCGCCCGGCGCGCAGCCGTAAATAAAAAGAGAAGAATTATAGATACAAACGGGATACCGGAGCGTCTGTGGATGCTCCGGTATCCTGTTTGTACAAGAAAGAAAAATAATGAGTGCGACAAACTGGAACTTGTCGGGGCAAAGCCCCTCCATCTTGCTACGCAAGACCGTTCTGTCGCTTAAAAGCCCCACTGGGGCTTTCATTGTTCTGCTTCGCTCCACAAACGCGAATTTTCAAATTAGTCTTTGCAAATAACCTTTGAACCTTCACCATCAATTACAA